>JACCDZ010525690.1_pt1 | contig 25973 bp, 20 predicted proteins | sample 7449551 | NCBI WGS metagenome assembly JACCDZ01 (sample SAMN15323452, study PRJNA562643) | freshwater metagenome | isolation source: river surface water | place: USA:Blue River Watershed | collected 2017-08-18 | reverse complement strand
AGAAAGAGAAAGCGTGGGCAAAGTTGCTACTAAAGCCTTACGTAATGCTGGAGCGGTTCCTTGCGTGTTATACGGAGGAGATCAAGCAGTACATTTCTCAGCAGAAGAAAAAGCATTCAAAAACTTGATTTACACACCAAACGCGCACACAGTTGTGATCGAATTGGGTAATGGAAAATCTTACAATGCAATTCTTCAAGACATTCAAGTTCACCCAGTATCTGACAAAATTTTACACATTGACTTCTTCCAATTGTTTGACAACAAAGAAATCACAATGGAAGTTCCTGTAAAAATTGTTGGTACATCTAAAGGTGTTCTTGCAGGAGGTGTTCTACGTTTGAACACTCGTAAATTAAAAGTGAAAGCTTTACCTTCAAATCTTCCAGATTTTGTTGAAGCTGACATCACTCCACTTGAAATGGGTAACAAATTGTATGTTACGAAATTAGTTTCTGACAAATACAAATTAATGCACCCTGACAACACTGTGGTTTGTCAAGTAAGAATCTCTCGTGCGGCTATGAAAGCGGCTCAAGAAGCTGCAAAAGCTGCAAAAGCACCAAAAGGGAAAAAATAATTTTTCCAAATTATATAAAAAAGCATCAGTTATTCAACTGGTGCTTTTTTTTTGGGAGAATCTTTTAAATAAGTATATTTTTGCAATATGATTCAATGGATATACCAACTGTTTAGCTCTAGTAAATTAGCAAGTGATACAGATACTATGAGACCGGAGGTTCACGAACACCAAAAAAATAATATGAAAAGCGTGAGTAATAAATTTTTAATTGTAGGTCTAGGCAATATTGGCGTCGAATATGTCAATACACGACATAATATTGGATTTAAAATATTAGATTTTTTTGCCAAAAAAGAAGGCCTTTCTTTTGAAATAGTAAAATTGGGTACTCTAGCGGAATACAAATTTAAAGGACGTACTTTCTTTTTGCTAAAACCCAATACTTATATGAATTTAAGCGGTAAAGCGGTTCAATATTGGATGGGTAAAGAAAACATTCCTTTGGAAAATATATTAGTAATCACCGATGATTTGAACCTATCGTTTGGAACGATTCGCATTAAACCAAAGGGAAGTGATGGCGGACATAATGGACTGAAAAATATTAATTTACTATTAAATACACAAAACTATACCCGATTCCGTTTCGGAATAAGTGACCAATTCAAAAAAGGACAGCAAGTAGATTATGTACTTGGAGATTGGGAGGAAGAAGAAAAAGCGAAACTTCCTGAACGTCTTGAATTAGCTGCTGAAATTATCAAATCATTTGGAACAGCCGGATTAGAAAACACCATGACCCTTTTTAACGGTAAATAGATTCCAATTAATATTTAATGATTTTTTTGATTGTAGTAGTGAAACTATCAATCACTGTTACAAAATAAACTCCTGCTTGAAGTGAATCCAAATGAATGGATTCATTAAAGAGTGGTGAACTTGTAAATGCCTTTTCATATATTTTTTTACCCATAACATCGTGGACAATAATAGTAACCCCTGAACTAAATTTACTAGAAAACAACACAACAAAATCACCTTGTGTAGGGTTAGGATAAATCATAACTTCAGACAAGTCAATTTGAGATGGCACAATTGGGGTGAATTTTTTAGAACAGATAGTAACCGCAGCTGCATCCACAGTCCCGTTATCGCCAACAAATTCATCTCTAACTCGCAAAGTCCATGTCCCAGAAGGATTAAATTCATTAAATAAACTTAACGATTCAAAGGGAGCAATATTTTGTATTGTCTTTTTTCCGCAACTAATAACGCCTCCCAAATCATCATAATTTAAAACTAAACTACCATTCGTATCACCGCATTCTCTTTCAAAAAGTTCTACTTTTTTGCCCTGTGGATTGACTATTTCAACTTGAATATCTGACAAATACGCATGCGTTAGACTAAGTGAAACATTAACATCTGAAACCATAGAATTAGTGTCAGGAACAATAATTGACTTACTTGTATACAACGTTGATTCCGGTATAGAAAAAGGCGCAACAAAATCATAAGTAACACAACTCGTTTCTGATGTAAATCCAATAGCAAAGGGCTCTTTATTTATTGCATAATAAATATTGTCCGTTGGCTCAATGAGAATTCTGCAATTTTTTCCTGAAATGCCATTTGGTACCACAATAAGTTCCGAACCATCATTTGGAGTATTCATTTTCAAAAAAATAGGAAAAGTCACCCCCCCATCTAAAGACAACTTAATATTTACATTGTTTGACCCAGGCAATTGATTTGTGTTATTAACCATCCAATTAATAGTTTGTAAACTAAGTGGTTTCCATGATAAGTCAGTAGAATTTTGAGTAGTAACTTCGAATGGCCCTTTGTCAGCATCTACAGTAAGTTTCATAGAATCAGTATTGGTCTGAGCTAAGCCATTTAATGCATTGTCTCTTACCGTTAATGTAAAATGTAGCGTACGTGCAATATCCGCAACGGATTCCCATGTCGAATTTAAAACGTTTGCAGCTACTTTATTTTGCTCTGGCATAAACCGATTGGGAGAATTTGATGGCGGTAAAGACCTGAATAATGGCCCATCACTTTTGGTTGAAAACGCAATACTATTTGCCCCAGTAGCATTTATTGCTGTATCATTTTGTTCCCAACAATAACTCAAAATGGCACCATTCGGATTAGTACTTGATCCTTTCAAAACAAAAGGGGTCCCTTTAGGAATTACAAAATCCTCTCCTGCATTTGCAACTGGGAAGGCATTGGGAATAATTGAAGAGATTGCGCATGATTTAGTTGCTAAATTATTGTGAATCTGATTAATACTAACATACGCAAAATAATCATCCGAATGACTTTGAACATTATAATCGGTTACACCAGCATACCCCATAATGGTTGAACCTCCTCCCGGCTCTACATTAACCCCTGTCCCTTCTACCTCATGAGAAAAAGTATGATTAGCCCCTAATTGGTGTCCTATTTCATGTGCTACAAAATCAATGTCAAAAGTATCCCCTTGGGGTTTACCGTCTGAAGGAGAGGTATAACCGCTTCCCTTAGCCAAATCTGTAAGCGATGAAGGATTCTGACATACACAACCGATACAACCTGCATTTCCCCCACCACCAGTTGCTCCAAATAAATGTCCAATATCGTAATTAGCATTGCCAATTTTAGTTGTTAAATCCCGTTGTAATTCTAAATTCCAAGCGCCATTAACACCAATATTTGCAGGCGAAAACGGATCAGTTACTGGGTTAGTATAAAGTACGGATGTAGTGTTTGCAATTAAATTTAAATGCAACGATAAATCCCTGTTAAAAATCCCGTTAACCCGGGTTAGAGTAGCGTTTATTGCTTCTAACGCTTTAGACACGCCTCCAAAATAGTTCGTATATTCTGCAGTACAAGCTATTACCAAACGTAACGTCTTATACTGCCCATTAAATGAAGTTGCGGCAATTGTTGTTTTGTTTGTGGAGTTATTTAAAAGTTTATTAGGAGTCGCACAATATAAAGGCAATTCGTTTGGCTTTTTGGTATTGGAATCAAAAAGCACATAAATTTCATGACTTCCCGAAATCTTCTCGATAAACTCTGTGGGTTTCTCCGATCGTAGCACCATGGTTTGAATGCCATTTGGAGAAAAACTACAATACAGTGTCGCAGACTTATCTGACAGACTTCTACCAATATAGGCTCTAATTGAAGGGAATTGTGCTTGTAAATCCGGTTCAAAATTAGAAAATTCATGAATTTCATATTTTTCTAATTCCCCTTTTGTATTTGGAATTTCAATAACAACTTTGTAAGGATTAATTAAGGCATGAATGGTATCTAAAGAGCTTTTAAGTACCGATTTATCTAATTCGTAAAAAAGTCCATTTTTAGGCTCTGCATCTAGATCAAATTGAGTAGCTAGACTATTTTTGGTGGAGATAATTCTTTTCCATGGAGATACATTTTGGGCTTGTATCAACGAAAAAGAAAAGATAAAAAGTGCAACTTGAATATATCTCTTCATAGATTTGGTGTCTTTGGAAATTCAAAATTAGGTTATTTAGATTGAATTCTCAATTCGAAAATTCTAATTTTATTTGAAAAAGAAGTATTTCAAAAACATTTGATTGATAGTTTAAAATTTTACCCAAAAGGAATTCATTTTACGCTAAAATTCAAATAGATTAGCTTAAATTTGTAGCCAAATAAACGGAAACCGACTTGGAAATTTTTCATTCTATTAACGAATTTCATTCTGACAAAAAAACCATACTTACCTTGGGAACTTTTGACGGAGTTCATATTGGTCACCGTTCTATTTTAAAAAAATTGAATGAAAACACCGAAAACGGAAAATTTGAAAGCGCCGTACTTACGTTTTTTCCACATCCCAGAATAGTGTTACAAGGAAAATCTGATTTAAAACTACTGAATACCATCAATGAAAAAATTGATTTGCTAGAAAAAATCGGAATTCAAAATCTAATTATCCATCCTTTTGACGCCAACTTTGCCGAATTAAGCGCTGAAGAATTTGTAAAAACTGTTTTGGTGGATCAATTACATATTCAAAAAATTATCATTGGCTACGACCACCGCTTTGGAAAAAACCGAACCGCAAATATTAATGACTTAACTGCTTTTGGTTTGAAATATGGCTTTGAAGTAGAACAACTGTCCGCTCAAGAAATCAACGAAATCTCCATTAGTTCTACCAAAATTAGAACGGCTCTTGAAGATGGCGAAATCAATTTGGCAAACGAATACCTAGGCTACGCTTATTTTTTAAGCGGAACTGTGGTCAAAGGAAAACAACTAGGAAGAACTATTGGTTTTCCAACAGCAAATATTGAATTAGAAGAAGCATACAAATTAGTACCGAAAAACGGAGTCTATGTAGTTGCGGCCGAAATTGACGAAAAGACGGTTTACGGAATGATGAATATTGGTTTCAACCCTACTGTTCATGGAAAAAACAGAACCATTGAAGTTCACTTTTTTGATTTTGATTCGGATATTTACGATAGTCACATCCGAGTGGCTATTTTACAGCGTATTCGTTCAGAAGAAAAATTTGGTTCTGTTGAATTACTTACTAATCAATTGAAAAAAGACCGCGATTTTTCAAAATACTACCTACAAAATTTATAAATAAAGCAAACATCCTTTTAAATCAGGGCAATTGCTTGTTTGAAACTATTTGATTACTTTTGACCTATAAAATTATACCCATGAGCATTACAAAACACGATTGGACAAAAGAAGAAATCATTGCTATTTATAACAAACCTATGATGGATTTGCTTTATGAAGCAGCTTCAATTCATAGAGAAAATCACGATCCAAACGTGGTTCAGGTTTCTACCCTATTGTCTATCAAAACCGGTGGATGCTCTGAAGATTGCGGCTATTGCCCTCAGGCAGCGCGTTATAACACCAACGTAGAAGGAAATGATTTGATGACAGTTAGCCAAGTAAAAGCACAAGCTTTGAACGCTAAATCAGCAGGGTCTTCTCGTGTATGTATGGGAGCGGCTTGGCGTAATGTAAAAGATGGTCCAGAGTTTGATCAAGTTTTAGAAATGGTGCGTACCATCAATAAATTAGACATGGAAGTATGTTGTACTTTAGGTATGATTACTGAAAACCAAGCACAACGTTTAGCCGAAGCAGGTTTGTATGCCTACAACCACAATTTAGATACTTCAGAAGAATATTATAAAGAAGTGATTTCGACACGCGGTTTTGAAGACCGTTTGCAAACCATTGAAAATGTTCGTAAAACTAACGTTACTGTGTGTAGTGGTGGAATCATCGGAATGGGAGAAAGTATCGAAGATAGAGCCGGAATGCTAGTAGCTCTTTCTACTTTGAATCCACAACCAGAATCAGTGCCAATTAATGCTTTAGTGGCAGTAGACGGAACGCCTTTGGAAGATGAAGTGCCAGTTGAAATTTGGGAAATGATTCGAATGGTAGCTACTACCCGTATTGTAATGCCAGAAACACAAGTGCGTTTATCAGCAGGAAGAACTAATATGAGTCGCGAAGGTCAAGCGATGTGTTTCTTTGCAGGAGCCAATTCTATTTTTGCAGGGAATAAATTATTGACCACACCCAATCCAGATGTAAATGAAGACATGAAAATGTTTGAAACATTAGGATTACAACCGCAAAAACCATTTACAAAAATGGTTCAACCGCCAACGGTAGAAGCCGAAGATTCTCAATATGCAGCTTTAGGCGAAAAACCAAAATGGTCACGTCCAGGACACAAAATTGAAAGAAATTTGGAAGCTTCTGTAAAAGGAAAATAAAAATTCAATTCCAGTATAGTATAGCTTCCAGCCTGCAAAGGCTGGGAGCTTTTTCTTTTAGAACAAGACTTTACGGCTGACAATTTCTCCCGATTCTAAAACAATTCGAACAATAAGTGTTTTTGATTTCCATAATGCAGCTTCAATAATATGAGTTTTAGTTTCCAACTGCTGGAATTGATACAGTTGCTTTCCTTCCAACGAGTAAATGGATACTTTATTGATTTTGTTTTTAAGCGAACTAATTTGAATTTGGTTATTCCGATATACCACTTGAACCTCAGAAGTGATTTCTTCTGGAATTGTATTCTTGTTCTCATAACGCAAAACAAAACGATCGTCAAAAGTCCCTTTGGCAGTAGTGAATGAATAGTCTCCTTTCTTTAAATCAAAGATTTTAGTCTGTTCTTTGTCTTCCAAAAAAATGTTTTGATTCGCAAATAATCCATCAAAATCATCCAAACTAATCGTATAGTTCCCTTCTTCTTTGGCTCGGTAGCCAACAGGAACTAAATCCGAATCATCAAATGGTAATGCTCTAGCCTGAATGCTGTTTTTATCTCCATCGTTTAAACTATAAAAATCCAGCCATTGATTGCTGTCTAAAGAAAGTCCGTCAAATAGAGCGTCTTTTTTATTGGTTGCACTAGTTGTATAACCAACTAAAATTTGTTTGAACCCCCCTTTTTGACTCGACAAATTGAGCCAAATTCGGTGTTTTTCAAAATTAGAAGTAGCAACTGTTTTTTGTGAATTACCGTTTTTAAAGAATAGATTATTTTCTCCTTTTAATCGCATCGTATTTTTAAAAATAACATCCCCCTCCAGATTGTTTCCCAAAACAAAAAAAGCTTGTCCTGATGCAATTTTACCATTTGGAATTGTATTATTAATTCCTCCATTTTTAGCTGCGGTGCCTACTCCACCCAAAATAGTATACACTGCATAATCATCTGAAGTGTATTGACCATTCGCAATCGGGCTGTTGTGTGTCCAAAAATACAAGCTGCCTTGCAGCGCATTTTGATTTTCCAAAATAAAAGCATCAGCACTCAATGCAGATGGATATGGATTCCCAATCAGATTGGGAGATTTAGAATTTGGTATTGACAGCCTAACCAACCCATTATTGGGGATTCCAGAAAAAACAGCTTCAAAAACTGTAGGATTGGTTTCTGAAAAACTTTGAGGTGCTTGAAAAATGTAGCCCTTACCTATAATCATTTTGGTGCTAATCGATTCTTTATGCCAATTACCGGAAATTGGATCAAAAGAATAAAAATTTTCAGAGGGAGAATCAGGTGAAAGTAATTTCAATTGCTGCCCGGCCACAGGAGAAGACCAATACGTATAATCCGCTTTACGAACTGGAGTAGTTTTACGCTTAAACTGTATAATTCCAGAATTTACAACTGTATCATCGGATTGATACAAAGAAGAATTGCTTTCAAAAACTAATGTACCAGCACCTGAATAGTTGGATCCCAATTCTAAAGTAGACGCATTTTTTATAGTTACCGTTTTTCCTGAATTAACCACACAAGAGCAAGCTTTTGTATCCAAAATAATTTCATAACTAGCATTAAATACAACTGCTTTGTCAATTGTTGGATTACCATTACTCCAAGTCGATCCATTCCAAATCGTTCCCTCTTGACAAAACAATAATTTAGCTATTCGATGCTTCGAAGTTCCCGAGACCGAATTGAAATTACCCGCAATAACCGCTCCTTGAGGAACCAAGCAAAACGTTTTGACTTCTCCATTTAATCGCATTGAAAAAGAAGCATCATAAGTCCCGTCTGGTAATAACCGTAACATTCGTGTTACATTTATTCCATTGTATTTACTAGAAAATGAACCTCCAACAAGTATGTTTCCATTGGATTGCAAAACAATAGAACGCACAATTCCGTTACTAAATCCCGAACCTGAATCAAACGAACTGTCTGGACTACCATCTAAATTTAGACGTATAATTCGTTTATTGGGTTGCCCATTAAAATTAGAAAACGAACCTCCAACTAGAATTTTATTGTCATTTTGCAAAGTCAAAGTGTAGATTTTACCATCAAACCCAGTCCCTATTGAAAAACTCGTATCTACAGATCCGTTCGCATTCAACCTTACCAACTTATTTGCTGTAATCCCATTAAATGTGGTAAAATCACCCCCTACTAAAATCTTCCCGTCCGATTGAAGCAATACTAAATTAGGTGTGCTATTTGGGTTTGTACCAATAGTAAAACTACTATCCAAATCACCATTAGGGAGCAACCGAATCACTTTTTTGACAGTCATACCTTTATAAGAAGTAAAACTTCCTGCTGCAATAATTTTACCGTCAGGCTGTAATGCGATGGAATAGACCGTGTAATTAAAACCTGTTCCAACATTCAACGAAACATCTATAGCTCCATTAGAATTCAACCGGACTAAACGTTTAATAGAAACCCCATTGTATTTAATGAAATTTCCCGCCACCAAAAAATTACCATCGGGTTGAACCAAAACTTCTTTTACTGAGTTATCCGCTCCGGTTTGATTGGGATTGAAATTAGTTTCTAACTCACCTATGGTAGTAAGTTTAACAATATTATTAATTGGCTTTCCATTAAATTGAGTAAAACTCCCAAAAGCAATATAGCTGCCATCTGCTAACGGAATAATTTTGTCAACAGCTTTATCAAATCCTACACCAGCTGTCAAATAGCCAGAATCCAATTCACCTGAAGTACTTATTTTTGCTAATTTACCTTGCTTCAAATCATCAAAAACAGAAAATGAACCACCCACAAAAAAACTATCTGATGATTCTGCTAAGGAATAAATCGTTGCAGTTGCTGGCCCTTCACCAATATTAAAGTTAGAATCCAAAGTGCCATTAAAATTCAATAAGACTAATCGATTTACACCACTCGTTTTATATGAATTACTAAAATTACCGCCCACCAAAATACCATCAGCAACAACTTGAATAACTTGAACTACTCCTTCATTGAATCCTGACCCAGAGAGAAAACTTGAGTCAACAGCACCATTAATGTTAAGGCGAACAATTCGTTGATGTGAGCTCCCATTATAATTTAAAAAACTACCACCCACTATAATTTTTCCGTCGGACTGAACAGCAATAGCTTCAATAGCATCATCAAATCCAGTTCCAATAGAAAAAGCTGAATCTATACTCCCATCTGTATTTAATCGAACTAATTTTGAATAATTAGAATTTCCATTGAATGAACTAAACGTTCCAGAGAGTACAATTTTTCCATCGGGTGCAATGACCACATCATCAATTGTACTAGTTGCAGCAGTCCCAGTAACAAAACTGGCGTCTAATTCTCCATTTGGATTCAATCTTACAATTCTGTTCGCAGTAGTTCCATTGTATTTGGTAAAGCTTCCCACTAATAACAATTTACCATCTGTCTGTAATGCCAACCCATAAACAGTCCCACTACTAACGGCGTTTGTTGTATCAAAAGAGACATCTCTCGAACCATCAATGTTTAAGCGAACCAAACGTCCTGCCGAAATTCCGTTATAAGTTGTAAAAGCTCCTGCCACAATAATTTTGCCATCAGCTTGAATTACAGAAGCATGTATTTTTCCATTAAAACCGGTTCCGAGATTAAATCCAACGTCTTTAGAACCATCTGTTTGCAATCGACAGAGGTACGTTGATGTGATTCCATTATAGTTTAGAAATTCACCCCCAACAACGAGCTTGCCATCGTTTTGAAGCGAAAGAGTCCGGACAGTTCCATCAAAACCATCACCAAATTGTCCGTCGTCGTAGGAATTGAATTTAGGATCGACTTGTATCTCTTGGCTGTAACCAAATAAAGAAATAAGACTGATAAGTGCAAAAGCTATCGCTTTTTCGCGCTTGATTGGGAAAAATTGTAACATAAAGGGGGCACTTTAAATTATGATTTTCATTTACTAATTCAACTAGTAATCACAAACTTAGCTTTAAATAATTGCATTTGAAATACCCACATTTAGTGATTTTTAATACAATGAAGATTTTTTAATTCAAATTAAAGACTTACTTTTCGACTAGAAAAAACAACCCCATGAGCGACGTCAATTCCGTTAAAGAAGCGATTCATAAAATAGAACATTTTTGTGCCTACCAGGAACGTTGCCACGACGAAGTGTTGCAAAAGCTACGCACCATGAAAATGGACTCGAATGAAATCGACGAGATATTGGCTCATTTAATCCAAGAAAACTACCTCAACGAGAGTCGGTTTGCTTGTAGTTTTGCCAGAGGCAAACACCGTATTAAATTTTGGGGCAAAGTGCGCATTGTCAACGAATTGAAATTCAGAAATATCTCTACTTACAATATTAATTTGGCAATCAAAGAAATTACCGCTGAAGAATACGAAGTTAATTTCAATGCTTTAGCCGAAAGAAATTGGCATTTCATTAAAGAATCCAACGCACTCAAAAAAAGAAAAAAATGTTGTGATTTCTTATTGCGAAAAGGCTACGAAAGTAACTTAGTGTACGAGAAAGTGAAGGAGTTAGAAGCTGATAAAAAGTAAAAAATCAATTATTTATCCCATTCAACTGTAAAATCTTTTTTGCGATTTTACTTGTTTCATCAGATGTGTATATTGGTTTGAAAAAATTTAAATAATTGATTAGTTCATTGAGAGTTAAAACCTTAACATACTGAAACTCTTCTTTGGGTTTTGTATTAATCAAAACTATTAAATTTTTAATAGAAATTTTTTTTGTACCCCAATGATGCTTGTTTAATCTTAATTTATTAGTACTCGATTCATTGTTAAGCAAATAAAAAAGTGCAAAGCTCGTCCTTTTAATTTGTTCAACTGGTGATCGTAGGTTTATACTATTAATTGATTTTTCACTCCAATTCTTAGTTTCAATTAGAAAAATACCTGAAGGTCCTACAAGAATATGATCAATTTGAACTGACTTTATATAATCGTTTTCCTGTCTATTATATATTGCTTTAGAAAACTTAACGTCAAAGTCATTAATTAAATAATATTCATCTGACAAACAAGACTCTATTGTCTTCACAACTTTTTGTTCTCCTATTGCGCCATATATATAATTATTTAACCTATCAATAATATCTTTTTTTCTATCTATTTCCGAAATAGAAAGTTGACTACTCATAGTTACTGCATCACTAAATGAATTGGTTATAAACTGATAACGGGCATTTTTGAAATTATATTCTTTAAGCGTTTTGTTTATCGATCTTTCTATATCTTTTTCAAAACTATATTCTTTAAGATTAATTTTTCTTTTACAGTTCCAATACTTAAATCCGATTAAAAATTTATGAAGAAAATTAGAAGAATTAATATTTATTAATAATTGGAGTTGTTGTTTTAACTTATCTAATTGTTCTGTAAGTCTTTCAACGGCTTGTTGTCTTTGTAATTCTAATTCTTTTAGTAAAATTGGCAAATCAACATTGAGACTATTTTTTTCTTGTTCAATTAAGTTTTCATGATATGAAATTAACTGTTGCCTTAAAGTTGTATATGACTTTTGAAAATTAATTACCTCATTTAACGACTTAAAATCATAAATGTTATTCAGCTCTAAGTTTAATTTTAAAGTTGTTAGTGAGCCAATAGTATTATAAGTTTTACACATTCTATTTACTGATCGTTATTAGCCGATTATTTATACTTTTTGAAATAACTGTAATTATGTAAATATAAAAAATTACGATTTATTAAATAAATTCAAATTTGAAGTAATTATATTGACTTATAGAGATTTTGCTTTCAACAAAATACTCACTGCATTACCTCCAAAACCAACAGCATTCACTAATACTTTTCGGATGGATTTTGTTGGTGTTTGCGCTTTCGCAAAAGGAACGCACACAAACTGATTATGTTGCAACATCAAAATAGCCAACTCCAAACTCAAAATCCCCGAAGCACCAAAAGTGTGTCCTATTTTCCACTTGTTGGTCGTCAATAAAGGAAGGTTGTTGCCGAATACTTTTTCAATCGCTTTGTATTCCGTCAAATCGCCTTTAATAGTACCTGGCGCGTGCATGACAATGGCGTCAACTTCGGATAAATCGGTATTCGCCAAAGCCATTTTCATTGATTTTTGGAAGCAATCTGCTTCGGCTGAAATGGAAATATTGTGTTCTAAAATTTCGGTAGCATAGCCAATGCCCTCAATATAAGCCAACGCATTTTCTTTTTTTCCAATTTCCAAACAACAAACACCAGCCCCTTCGCCCAAAATCATCGTGTTTTGTGTTTTATCTAAATCCAAAGCGCGATTGGGGTATTCTTCTTCGCTTCGAGAATAGATTTTTAAAGCGCGCATTTGAGCAATCGTAAAATCCGTCAAAGGCGCTTCACTACCTCCAACCAAAAATTTATCCGCCATCCCCGAACGCAACCAAGCCACGCCATTTAGAATTGCATGTAACGCAGTTGAACAAGTAATAGAATGCGAAATTTCTGGTCCCTCACTTTGTAAATCATGCGCTACCCAAGACGAAATATTTCCTAAAGTAGTAGTTGGCGAAGCCAAAGTTTGGGCTTTCCCAGTTGTGAGGTATTCCTGAAAATGTTGTTCAAATAAATCGGTCGCTCCACGTGACGAGCCAATATTAATTCCGAAAATATCATTTTTCGACCAACCCGCTTTTGCAATTGCTTTTCGCGAAGCGAGCATGGCATACAAAACCGAATTGTCCAAAGACTTGTATTTACTATCCGATTGTCTCAAAGTTTCAACAGCTACTTTCGAATCGACATCCAAAGGCGCTACCCAAGTGTCTTTATTATCCAAAAAACGACTTTGAAAATAAGTATTTGAGTTTTGATACTTGTTCCAAATCGTATCCGATTCATTCCCTAAGGGTGAAACAGAAGCAATGGCGGTTATGGAGATTGTTTGTGACAAAGGAATATTTTTAGGCAAAATTACACTATTTCAAGAGCATTTTCGACCACTTGATAGACTTTTTCTAATTGTTCGTCAGTAATAATATACGGCGGCAAGATGTACACAATATTGCCCACTGGACGTAAAATAACACCGTTTTCAATAAAGAAATTATAGAGTTTATTTCGCAAATTTCCGTAATAACTAGCAGCCGATTCGGTCTTAATTTCTAAAGCAAAAATAACGCCTAACACACGAGTAGTAACTACTTTTGAATGTGTTTGGATTCGTTTTTGAAAAGCCAAATGGTTAGCATTTACTCGAGAAATATTGCTTTGCATTTCGGGAGTTTGTAATAATTCTAAACTCGCCAAGGCTGCTGCACAACCTGTTGGATTTGCCGTAAATGTATGTCCGTGAAACAAGGCTTTATTGATATCTTCGTCATAAAAAGCCTCAAAAATTTCTTGAGTAAAAGTCGTGATTGCCATCGGAATAGTACCTCCTGTTAAGGCTTTGGACAAACACATCATATCGGGTTGTTCTACCAAATAATCGGTTGCAAAGGTTTTACCCGTTTTACCAAAACCCGTCATTACTTCATCGGCTATCGTCAGGACGTTATTCTCTTTACACATTCGGATTAAAGTGTCTAGAGTTTCAGGTTCATACATGACCATTCCTGCAGCACCTTGCACCAAAGGCTCGTAAATAAATCCCGCACAATTATGCTCTTTTATGGCTTTTTCCAAAGCATCAAAACTCGCTTTTTCTTGCCCAACAACAGGTACAGGAATTCGCACTACATCTATAAACATTCCTTGGAAGGCATCGGTAAAAAGTGAAATTCCACTGGCTGCCATAGCCGCAAAAGTGTCTCCATGAAAGGCGTTTTCAAAAGCAATTATCGTGGTTCTCTTTTCTCCTTTATTAAAAAAATACTGCAACGCCACTTTAATAGCAATTTCAACTGCCGTAGAACCGTTGTCTGAGAAGAACAATTTTTGTTGGTTTTTGGGTAAAATAGCTATCAATTTTTCAGCCAACACTACAGCAGGTTCATGCGTAAACCCACCAAAAAGAACGTGTTCCAAAGTTGTCAATTGCTTATAAATAGCATCCGCAATATAAGTGTTGGAATGTCCAAAGGGATTCACCCACCAGGATGCAATAGCATCAATATATTCTTTGCCATTTTCATCCCACAACAAAGCACCTTTCCCTTTTGTGATTGCAATAGGAGCAGCTGCAGTTTTGTGCTGTGTATAGGGATGCCAAAGGTACTGACTGTCTTTTTCAGTTAAGCTCATTGTTTAGTTGGTATTGCTATTGAATTTTCATAAGTGAATCTCGAAATGCATCGGCATATTCCGATATCACATTGGAATCAAAATACGGTTCTTGTACAATTCTTCCAATATAGGCTAGACCTGTTCTACTTAAAATTATAGATTCGGTACTCGTATTTTCATCACCAGAAAAAATAATTCCTGCGACTTGTATTTTTCTGTTTTGCAAAGCCTCGACCGTTAACAGAGTATGATTGATGCTTCCTAAATAATGACGCGAAACAACAATCACTTTATAATCGGGTTGAATAATATCCACCACAGATTCCGTATCGTTTAGCGGAACCAAAATTCCCCCTGCTCCTTCGATGACCAAATGATTGGTAGTTGCAGGTTCTTGAATTTGGTTCAAATCAATTGTTATACCGTCTTTTGCAGCTGCTAAATGCGGACTTGCAGGTGTTTTCAACGCATAACTATTCGGATGAAATTGTGATTGCGTATTGGAAATCAAAGACTGTACTTTATGAGTGTCAGAATTTTCCAAATCACCTGCTTGGATAGGTTTCCAATAATCGGCTTGGAGTGCTTCTACAATAATGGCTGAGGCAATGGTTTTGCCAACATCAGTTGATATTCCTGTTATAAATAATTTCATAGATTTATTTTCACAAAGATTTACAAAGTTAAAAGAAGACTCACAAAGATTTTATTTTTTTGAGAACCTTGGCGTTTCTCTTTGTGAAACTTTGTGTACTAATTTCAGATTCATATTCTTCTAATAAACAAAAGTACTCAACAATTGCAAGACATCAGTTATTTCTTTCTCAGAATTATAACTATGCAAACAAAATCGCAAGCGTTCTTGTCCCTCTGGAACTGTTGGCGAAAGAATGGCTTTCACATCGAATCCTTTTTCTTGAAGTTGGCTGGCAATGCTTTTGACTCTTTCATTCCCCGGAATTATGGCGGATTGAATGGCCGATTTACTGCGAACAAATAATGGTTTCAATCCCAAGAGATTCTTCTCTTGATTGAAATGAGCGATATTATTTTTTAATTGCAGTTGACTCTCAGTCGCTTTTTCTAAATGCTGATAAGCTGTTACAATAGTCGCCACCGAATGAGGAGAAAGTCCTGTTGTATAGATAAAACTTCGGGCAAAATTGACCAAATAACTTTTCAAGTCTTCACTTCCTAAAATAGCAGCTCCATGACAACCTAGCCCTTTACCAAAAGTCATAATTCGGGCAAAAACAATATCTTGAAGTTGTAAGCTTTGCACTAATCCCTCTCCTTTTTCTCCTAAAACTCCCAAGGCATGCGCCTCGTCTACCACTACATAGGCCTTATACTTTTCAGCCAATCGGACCAATTCTTCCAAATTTGGCGTGTCGCCATCCATAGAAAAAACCGATTCGGTAACAATATAAATAGTAGTGTCTGGATGTCGAATAAGCAATCGTTCCAAATCCTCAAAATCGTTGTGTTGGAATTTGTAGGCTTTCGCATTAGACAATTGGATTCCGTCACGAATCGAAGCATGACACAATTCATCGTATACAATCAAATCGCCTTTTTGAGGAACAGCACTGAAAAATCCCACATTCGTATCGTAACCCGAATTGAAAATTAATGCTGCTGGTGCTTGATGAAATTGAGCAATTAGTTTCTCGGTTTCGTTATAAACCGAATGATTTCCTGAAAGCAATCGAGAACCAGTAGCTCCATTTTGCAATTGGTTATTCGCTATTAAATACTCATGCGTGGCTTCAAAAATAGATTGGGAATTGGAAAATCCCAAATAATCATTCGAGGCAAAATCAATTAAATCAGTTCGCATTGGCAACTGCCGTAACGCATTGTTTTGCAAGCGAAGTGCTAATTTATTAGAAAGTATTTCAGGTAACTTTTTCATACCCGACAAAAATAAGGCAATTTTTTGGTCTTTTGGTTTCTAGTAATTTAGAAACTTGATTGCTTTGAAAATCGAAACCGTTTTCGATTGTAAAATGAATTAACATTTGTTAAAAATATGTTAAAAATATAATTATGATTAATGTCTCAACCGAATAGTTTTCTACTTTCGAAGCCAATGAAAAGATTAGCCACCCTTTTTTTAATCGTAACCTTATTCTATAACATGATAGGTTATTATTTAATGTTTGCCTACAAAGAACAGCAAACATGGGTTGCGCGTATGGAAAAAACAGCGCCTGCTGATTTTCGTGTATTGCGATTGAATGCGTCTTTGTATTCCTTTGCTGAGGATACCGAGTTAGAAGATGTAAACGAAGATGTAATCATCAATAATAAAAGCTATCACATCTTTAAAAAGCAAGTTAAAAACAATGTATTAAGCTTGTATTACTTACCAAACACAAACGAAAATACAGTAAGTAAAGATTTACATGATATTGTAGATAGTCAATTATTCCATAACGGATCTTCGAAAGATTCTCCTGTAAAAAAACTATTGAAATCGTTTATCAAAGATTATATTGATAATCCTGAAGTAGGCATTCCTATGCCAACTCAAGCCGTGGCTTCATCTGAGCCATTTGTTACTTATGGTACTGAAATTACGAATCCAGGCCATCTTTCTTTACCCTATTCTCCTCCGGATTTTATTTAATCCTCTATTTCCAAAACCTTCGTTTTAATACAATGGTGCATTTGTCATTTGAACTCATGTCATCCTTATAATTTTGATACTAATCGTTTTGTAATCATTATTAAAAATTGATTCGTAAGTTATTGTGAAATACTTCGAATGTCCTATTTAACAGGATCATTCTCCCTTTTTATTTCTATATCTAATTATTTACATTATTTTTTGGTTTTGCCAAAAAAACAAAAGCAATAGATCAAATCTTATTTAGGATTGATTCATTCCTTTTTTAATTTCTTCATACCAGAAGAAATACAACTAATTGAAAAAAACTATTACACTAAACAATGAAAAACTATACCCTCATAAACCGCGTATTTATTCTAGTTACTATAATTTTAACTGCTTTTTTTACACAAGAAACTACTGCTCAAGGCTGTGTTGCCGTTCGACAAATGGGTGGACTTAGCCTATGTTCTACCAATTCCTATAATTTACAAAAAGGAGAATTTCAAGTTGGTGCTAACTATCGTTATTTTCATTCTTGGAGACATTTTGTTGGAACCGAAGAACAACCGCAACGTCAGACAATGGGAGGTGGATTTGATGCCAATGGTAAAGAACTAGGAAATGCTGTAAATATCTATTCTCATGCTGCTGACTTTTCAATTTCGTATGGTGCTACTGATCGTTTACAATTGAATGCCACTATACCTTATGTAAATAATGAAAGATCACAAGTATTAAAACAAACTAGCCCAACCGCTAAAATATTTAGATATAGTGTGTATGCACAAGGTCTTGCAGATGTCAGATTGAGCGCTAATTATTGGATTTTTGATCCAAAAAAAGCCGAAAAAGGAAATATCATGGTGGGACTTGGAGTTAAATTAAATACAGGAAGTCATGACGAAACAGACGATGCACCACAAGCCAATGGAACCATTCAAAATGTTGTAATGGATCAAGCTATTCAGCCTGGAGACGGTGGTATTGGAGTTTCCTTGGAATTCCAAGGATTCCGAAAATTAATTGGAAAATGGTATGGGTTTGCCAATGGTTACTATTTATTTAACCCAAGAGAGTCGAACGGAACCTTTAAATCAGCTGCTAAATTAGGTTTGGATGGTTATAATCTTTATGCAAGTCCAGATCTATATTTTGGTAGAGCAGGAGTTATGACTACAGTAGACAAAAAAAATAATCTAAGTGTTTCTTTAGCGGGACGAATTGAAGGTATTCCTGCATATGATGCCATTGGAGGTCAAGTAGCCTATAGAAGACCGGGTTATGTTATTGCAGTTGAATCTGGAATTTCTTACCGAAAAGGAAAACACGGCATTACATTATTTGTTCCATACAATATTGTAAGAAACAGAATTCAAAGTGCTGCAGATATTGCAGATCAAAAAATCCAAAATGCACGAATTGCTAATCCGGCAAACTACGTTCATGTACAAGGTGACGCTGCTTTTGCAGACTACTCAATCAATCTCGGTTATTCCTATCGTTTTACCATGCACAAGAATATGAAAATGAGTGTTACCCATTTATAACTAATAAATTCTACAATTAAACTATACTAACAAATGAAACAATTTTACTTCTGCTGTCTTCTTTTAGGCACATTATTCGCAAATGCTCAAACCGAAATTGACGGTATTATGATGAGTAAAAATCAACTATGTACGGGTGCCGTTTATCAATACAGCGCTTGGGACAATTACTGGGAAGGCACCTTTAAAAGAAACAATCAAAATTTAGGAACCGTTTCAAACAACAATATCAGTATCAATGCTAACTATGGTGTTTCTGACAAATTGAACGTAATTGTGGGTTTGCCTTATATTGCTACCAAAGCTTCTGCGGGAACATTGAAAGGCCAAAACGGATTGCAAGATTTCTCTGCCACAATAAAATATATGCCCATTGAAAAAACAATAGGTGGAGCGACCTATTCATTATACACAATTGCAGGTATTTCGGTTCCGACAACCAACTATGTCGCGGACTTTTTACCATTAAGTATTGGATTACAAAGTAAAACAGGAACTTTTCGTTTGATGGGAGACTATCAAAGAGGCAACTTTTTCACCACACTTTCGGGTGCGTACATGAAAAGAGCTAAAATTACAATAGACCGAAACGCTTACTTTACCACTGAAATGATTCACTCTAACGAAGTGGCTATGCCCGATGTTATCAATGTCAATTTCAGAATGGGTTACCGTTCTAGTCGTTTGATTGCCGAAGCGTTTGTTGACAATCAAGTAACTCAAGGTGGATTTGATATTACCAAAAATAATATGCCCTTCCCAAGCAATGCAATGAATGCTGTTAAAGTGGGTGTGCACACCAAATATACTTTTCCAAAAAAACCAGAGCTTTCTCTTGTGAGCGGATTCAATCGTGTATTGGACGGACGCAATGTAGGACAAACCAATGCAGTGTATGCGGGGTTCTTTTATATTATCAACTTCAACAAAAAATAACATGAAAAATATAGTTATCACTCTTTTTGCCCTTGTTTCATTAGCCTCACTTTTTTCTTGTAGCAGTGAAATTTATGATCGTTCTGAAAATTATCCAATGCTAATTCCTACTAAAAATGATGATCTAGCGGGAACATGGCGACCAATTTTACTGAGCGCACCAGATGAATTTAGTTTGGAGGCTCCCGTAGCCACTTCTAATGCGGCTTTTACTCGAGAAATAAACGAAATTAAAAGCTATCAAGCAGCAATTACTGACGAACAAAAAGCAATCATTAAATATTGGAGCGCAGGAAGTGTATTGCGTTGGAACGAAATCATGCGCACCTTGGTGGCCAAGCACAATTTACCTCCTTACCAAAATGCTGATGGTACCTACCCAACTCCTTCTGCTGCCAATCCTTTTGCAAGTACTCCATTCCCTTTTTCAAATCCGCCTTATGCGGCACGTGCCTATGCCTATGTAAGTGCAGCGCAATATGATGCTTTAGTAGCTACTTGGCATTATAAAAAATTATACAATAGAGTAGCTCCGTATGTAGCAGACAATACTTTGAATGTATTAGTGCCAAAGAGCAGCTTGCCTTCTTACCCTTCTGAAGATGGCGTATTAGCAGGAGTTACTGTGGAGTTATTGAAATTATTGTTTCCAACAGAAATTGCTTATATCAATGGCAAAGCCGAGGAGGAAAAATTATACCGAATTATTAGTGGTGCTAACGTGCGTAGTGACATTGATGCTGGAATTATTTTAGGTAGAAAAATTGCCGCAAAATACATCACAAGAGCCGCTGGTGACGGAATGGGAGCTGCCGTTGGGAATCAAACCCTTTGGACCCAATTGCAAACCCAAACAAGCGCTACAGGAGAAACGCCATGGTTGTCTTTGGACTTACCAGCTAGACCGCCAATGTTGCCTTTGTTTGGAAATGTTCGTTCGTTCTTAATGTCGCCTTCAGATATATTAGCGAGCCGTCCTGTTCCACCACCATCAACAAAATCAATTCAATTTGCTAACGAGGTGGCCGAGGTAAAAAAGTTTAGCCAAAATGCCACTCGAAAAGAAATGGAAATTGTAACCTTTTGGGCTGATGGAGTAGGAACCTATACACCGCCAGGACATTGGAATGCTATTGCAGCAGATGCCTTTGTACCACAAAATTATAGTGAAGTGCGTTGGGCAAGAAATATGGCGTTATTGAATCTTACTTTGATGGATGCCGCTATTAGTTGTTGGAATACCAAATACTATTATTTTAATCCAAGACCAACACAAATGGATACGTCAATAAAAACCTTGACTGGTATTCCTAATTTCCCAGCCTATGTTTCAGGTCACTCTACTTTTAGTGGAGCGGCGGCGACAGTATTATCTCATATCATTCCTGCTAAAGCAACTGAATTTAAAGCCTTGGCCAAAGATGCCTCTAACTCTCGTTTGTTTGGAGCCATTCACTATCGAAGTGATTGTGAAAAAGGATTATTGCTTGGAGAAACCGTTGGTGGATTTGCAGTAGCAAGAGCGCGTATTGACGGTGCTGAATAAATTATATACAAGTTGAAAAATTAAATAAGTGGTTTGTTTTATTTTCAACTAATCTCAAGCAAATAGAAACTATTTGCTTGAGATTTTTTAATTTTTAAATCTGTTTCTCATGACACAACATTTCAACTCCTTCTATTGTTCTTTTAGTAAAAAAATTGAACTACATAGCATTATCATAATGCGAATCGCTTTAGCCATTGTTTACATTTGGTTTGGTGCATTAAAAATAATCGGTATAAGCCCTGCAGGTGATCTAGTAGAGGAAACTGTTTTTTGGTTCAAGCCGGAAATTTTCATTCCAGTACTTGGACTGTGCGAAGTACTTATTGGATTAGGACTATTGATCAAACGATTAGTGCCGCTTACCATAGTCTTATTGTTGTTGCATATGATTGCTACTATTTTTCCATTATTTATTTTAACAGAGGCTTGTTTTGATGCATTTCCGTACCGTCCAACTTTAGTAGGTCAATACATCATCAAAAATTTGGTTTTAGTTGCTGGTGCTTTGGTTATTGCAGGAAAACACAATAGTAATTATTGTGTGAAATAAAATTTATAGTTTAAGAAATGAGAAAAAGCTATAGCATCATTTTGTGTTTTTTAATATGTATTCCTCTTTTACAGGCACAACAAAACTCAACCGATACAGGCAAAATAAATAATTTGAAAACCGTTAAGGTGGAGAACAAAGCAAAAAAAGACATTGCCCACCTACAACCCGTTATGGGTACTTACATTTTTGCTGGAAAAAAGAATGAAGTGATTGAACTAACTCAAAAAAACATCGCTTTATCAGAAAAATATGGTAGACAACTATTTGCCAAAATTCCTGGCGTATTTGTTTATGACATGGATGGAACTGGGAACCAACTCAATATCGCAACACGCGGACTAGATCCACACCGTAGTTGGGAATTCAATATTCGAAAAGATGGTGTGATTACCAACACAGATATGTATGGTTACCCAGCAAGTCACTACAATATTCCAATGGAAGCAGTAGAACGTATTGAGCTTGTTAGAGGAACAGGTTCGTTACAATATGGCGCTCAATTTGGTGGTATGATCAATTATGTCAGTAAACAACCCGACTCAACAAAAGTCGTTGCAATTGAAAGTATTAATACTTTTGGATCCTATGGTTTGCTGAGTACTTATAATGCAATTTCGGGTAAAATTGGAAAAATAAGATATGCTTCTTGGTTCAATAAGAAAAGTGTTGATGGCTATAGAAAAAATAGTAATTCTGATTTTAATGCAGAAGCGATTTCATTATTTTATGATGCCTCAAAAACATTACATTTCAAATTAGAATGGACTCATTCTAATTATGTAACTCAATTAGCAGGACCCCTTACGGATGCCATGTTTAATGCCAATCCAAAACAAGCTACACGATCAAGAAATTACTACAATCCAAACATTCATATACCTTCCTTAAATATCAACTGGAAAATAAATCCTTCAACCGAAATACAATTAACTTCTTCAGCAGTTTTAGGAAAACGCAATAGTGTGTTGTTTGACAAACCAGCAACTACAAATGATGCTATTGTATCCTCTACCCTTCAATATAACAATCGTCAAGTTGACATTGATCAATTTAAAAGTTTTACAACTGAACTAAGAGCCATTCATTTCTATTCATTATTTGGAAAAAAACACACTTTTGTATCCGGAATTCAATGGATGAAAAATGATTTACACCGTCAACAGTTAGGAAAAGGAACTACAGGAAGTGACTTTGATTTGTCTCTTGTGGAGCCGGGATGGGGAAGAGATTTGCATTTTAAAACAGACAATACAGCTTTGTTTTTCGAAAACAGAATTGTTTTATCTAATGAATTATCCATTAATGCTGGAGGCCGTATGGAAATTGGGAAAACGAATTTGACGGGTACAACAACCTATTATTTGGATTCAGAATTGCCCAATACAATCCAACATCATTTTCCGATTTTTGGTGTTAGTATGCAATATGACCTCAATGAGTACAACAATTTTTATGGAGGTATATCCCAAGCTTACCGACCGGTAATTCTTAAAGATATCATTCCGGCTTCGGTGTATGAAGTCACAGATAAAAATCTTAAAGATGCTTTTGGTTACAACGCTGAAATAGGATTTAGAGGCAAGGAACAGTCATTTAGATGGGATGTTACAGGGTTTTATCTTCGTTATAATAACCGATTGGGAACAATTGCACAAACTACTACAAACGGTCAATTACAAGTTGTTAGAACAAATATTGGTAATTCTCATAATAAAGGAATTGAGCTCTTCGTTCAAAAGGATTTCAGTATTGGAAATCAATCTCAATTATCGATTTTCAACTCAACATCATACATAAATGCCAATTATTTTGACGCAACAATTCGCTCCAATAACTTAAATATAAAAATAAATGGAAATACTGTTGAAAGTGTGCCAAAATGGATCAGTAGAAATGGGGTAAGCTATAAAACTACTTTGGGAAGTATATCCATTTTATATAGTTATACAGCTTCTAGTTTTGCAGACGCTTTAAATTCAATTACTCCAAACGCAACAGCTTCAAGTGGTATAGTTCCTTCGTACCAATTAATAGATTTGAATCTAACAATTCCCATTTCCAATACCATTAAATTTCAGTTAAATACCAATAATGTTTTCGACAAACAGTATTTTACTAAAAGGCCTCAGTTTTATCCCGGCCCTGGAATATGGCCTTCAGATGGGAGAACCGTATCCTGTTCTATAAGTTTAAAATTCCAATAAAAACAAAAAAGCCTAACATTAGTTAGGCTTTTTTTATGAATCTTAATTCGTATTAGTCAGCTAATAGAATTACTTTATTGTCTTTCATTTCGATCGTTCCTGACTCTACTGATAATGTATACAATTGGTCATTTACTTTCGTTAATTTAGATGCTGCTTCTTTAGAAAGATTAAAACTTGGCGCTGCAATTTTCACAGTCCCTTTTTTAAGCAAAGAAACAATTTGCGCGTGATTATTCAAGATTTGAAAATCTCCATCAACACCTGGAAGGTATAATGAAGTAATCTCTCCTGAAAATAACTTTGCCTCTGGCGATACTATTTCTAAAATCATTTTTTTAGTGATTAGTAATTAGTGACTAGTAATTAGCATTATCAAAATAATCCTAACACTAACAACTAATTGATTATGCTTCTGCCAACATTTTCTCTCCTGCTTCAATAGCTTGCTCAATTGTTCCTTTAAGGTTGAAAGCAGCTTCTGGCAAGTGATCTAATTCACCATCAATGATCATGTTAAATCCTTTGATAGTATCTTTAATATCAACTAATACCCCTGGAATTCCAGTAAATTGCTCAGCAACGTGGAATGGTTGAGATAAGAAACGTTGTACACGACGTGCTCTAGATACAGATAATTTATCTTCTTCAGATAATTCCTCCATACCAAGGATCGCGATGATATCTTGTAATTGTTTGTATTTCTGTAGAATTTCTTTTACTCTTTGTGCACAATCATAATGCTCATCACCTAAAATTTGTGGCGTCAAAATTCTTGAAGTAGAATCCAATGGATCCACCGCAGGATAAATACCTAACTCAGCAATTTTACGAGACAATACAGTTGTTGCATCTAAGTGGGCAAATGTTGTTGCTGGCGCCGGGTCAGTTAAGTCATCCGCAGGAACGTAAACCGCTTGTACAGAAGTAATAGATCCTTTGTTAGTAGACGTGATACGCTCTTGCATAGCTCCCATTTCAGTTGCTAATGTTGGTTGGTATCCTACTGCAGATGGCATACGACCTAAAAGTGCCGATACCTCAGAACCTGCTTGAGTAAAACGGAAGATATTATCCACGAAGAACAATACATCTTTACCTTGATCAGATCCAGCTCCATCACGGAAATACTCAGCGATAGATAATCCAGAAAGTGCTACACGAGCACGAGCTCCTGGTGGCTCATTCATTTGTCCGAAAACGAAAGTAGCTTTAGACTCTCTCATTCCTGGCATATCTACTTTAGACAAATCCCATCCTCCATTTTCCATAGAGTGCATGAAATCGTCTCCGTATTTAATAATTCCTGACTCTAACATCTCACGAAGTAAGTCGTTTCCTTCACGTGTTCTTTCTCCTACTCCTGCGAATACTGAAAGTCCACCGTGACCTTTTGCAATATTGTTGATCAACTCTTGAATCAATACTGTTTTACCTACTCCAGCACCACCAAACAATCCAATTTTACCTCCTTTTGCATAAGGCTCAATCAAATCGATTACTTTAATACCAGTAAATAAAACTTCAGAAGAAGTTGATAAATCTTCGAATTTTGGAGCAGCTCTGTGGATTGACAATCCATTTTCTCCTGTTTTTGGCAAGTTTCCTAAACCGTCAATTGCATCTCCAATTACGTTGAACAAACGTCCGTAAACATCTGGACCAATTGGCATTTGGATTGGATTCCCAGTACCTACAACTTCATAACCTCTGCTCAAACCATCTGTTGAGTCCATCGAAATGGTACGTACAGTGTTTTCACCAATATGTGATTGTACTTCTAGAACTAAAATAGTTCCATCTTTTCTTGTGATTTCTAACGAATCATAAATTTTTGGAAGTTCAACATCTTTACCGTTGAAAACAACATCAACTACTGGACCAATGATTTGGGCAACTTTTCCTATTACTTTAGACATTACTTATGTATTTATTAAATAGCTATTTAGGTTTATGAAATTGACTTAACCGAAAGTCCTCGATTAAATACTTTTTACAGAGTGCAAAGATAATTTTTAAAATATAAAATCAATAATTTTTTT
>JACCDZ010682410.1_pt1 | contig 25988 bp, 22 predicted proteins | sample 7449551 | NCBI WGS metagenome assembly JACCDZ01 (sample SAMN15323452, study PRJNA562643) | freshwater metagenome | isolation source: river surface water | place: USA:Blue River Watershed | collected 2017-08-18 | reverse complement strand
GATGATTTTTGTATTACTTCAAACAGAGAAAAATATCCATTTTTGCCTACTTCGGTTTACGGAAATAAAAAAGTGGAAGGTTATGAAAATGCGATGCGAAGTATTTTACCAGAAACGGTTGTTAAAAAAATCAATTCGATTATATAAAAAAGAAAACCCTAAATCAAAAAAAGTGATTTAGGGTTTTTTATTACTTTTTGATATTCTTAAATATTGTCAAAATCAACTTTAAGTTCAGAAGTTGTTGGTACAGCCTGACAAGCTAAAACCAATCCTTCTGCTACTTCGTTGTCTGTTAAAATTTGGTTTTTATTCATTACTGCACTTCCTTCTGTAACGCGACAAATACAACTGCTGCAAATTCCACCTTGACACGAATAAGGCACATCTAAACCTTGTTTTAAAGCCGCTTCTAAAATGGTTTGTTTCTGACTCATTTCAAAAGTTACTTCGTCTGAATCCACTAAAATGGAAATGTTTGTATGACCATTTTGTCCTGAAACGGCAACATTTTCTGTTGGAGTCGTTCCGAATAATTCAAATTTAACGTCTTTTTCAGCTATATTATTTTCTTTTAAAGTGTCTGAAACTACTTTAATCATTTCTTCTGGTCCACATAAATAAAACTTAGAAAATGTTTTATCTGCGTGTTTGTTTTTGATAACCGTGTTTACTACAGATTTATCAATTCTTCCGAATAATTCGCCTGTAACGTTCGCTTGACTGTAAACAAAATGCACAAAAAAGCGACCTAAATTTTTCAATTGAAGTGCGTGTAATTCGTCATGAAAAATGGTTTCTGCTTCTGTTTTATTTCCATAAACCAACACAAAAGTACTGTTTGGTTCTTCTTCTAAAACGCTTTTCGCGATGGATAAAACGGGTGTAATTCCACTTCCAGCGGCAAAAGCAGCATAACTTTTTTGATGCTCGTGTTTGGCTTCAAAAGTAAATTTTCCTTCTGGAACACTTACTTCTAATAAATCGCCAACAGCTAAATTGTTATTCGCAAATTTTGAAAAGGTTCCGTTTTGAACTTCTTTAACCGCAATTCGCATTTCGCCACTTTTTGGAGAAGAACAAATAGAATACGCTCTACGAATTTCTTTTCCATCTAAAGTCAATTTAAGTGTAACATACTGTCCTGCAATAAATTGATAAACGGCTTTTAATTCTTCAGGAATATTAAAAACAATAGAAACGGCACTTTTAGTTTCTCTTTTGATTTCTTTTATGGCTAATTTATAAAAATCCATATTTTATATTTTAAGTTGTAAATAAAGCTCTTAATTCCGTTGCATCACTAGGTTTCATTTTTCCGGCTAAAACTAAACTTAATTGTTTTCTCCTTAGTGCGGCATCAAAGCGTTGTTTTTCTAATTCGGTTTGTGGTTCAATGGGTGGAACTGGCATTGGTGTTCCCATTTCGTCCACGGCAACAAACGTATAAATCCCTTCATTGGCTTTTACTTTGATTCCAGATTCTCTGTCTTCAATCCAAACATCAATATAAATTTCCATTGAAGTTGAAAATGTTCTAGATACTTTAGCTTCCACAGTTACTACACTTCCTAAAGGAATTGATTTATTGAAAGCAACGTGATTGACAGATGCGGTTACACAAATTCTACGCGAATGACGGCGAGCTGTAATACTTGCAGCTCTATCCATACGGGCTAATAATTCACCACCAAAAAGATTATTTAAAGGATTCGTTTCACCTGGTAAAACTAAATCTGTAAGTACAGTAATTGAGTCTGAAGGATATTTGTTTTGCATTGTTTTTTTGCAAAGATACTAACTCCTATAAAAAAATGCATAAAAAAATCCCAAAATTGGGATTCGTTTAGTCGATTAGCAACCAAGCATCAATGCTATCTTTTGCTTTTATTTGTCGTTTTAATTGCTGTGCTTCTTTTAAATTAGAATAGCTTCCGAACGCGACAGGAATTAATCCGTATTTGTTTTTGGTTAAAATATGCGCTTCAAAACCTTGAGAAACCAATTGTTTCATAGCTTTGTTTGCGTTTTGCTCACTTCTATAAGCACCAGCTACTACATGGTATTTCGCGTTTGGTTTTTCTTCTAGAGTTAAATCAACAGCGGCCATAGGATTAGGTAAAACAAAAGTAGCTTCTTGTAATTTTTGATTGACTTTTTCTTGAACCGATTTTTCCACTAAAATGGTTTTCTGATCAATTGTATAGTCGTAATACATTTTATAACCATAAGTTCCAACTGAAGAAAATACTGCAATTGCTGCTGCATATTTCAACCAATTAGTTGTTGGTTTATGTTGAACTATTGGAATTACTGGTGTTTCATTTATAGTAACTTCTTCTTTTAAAATTTCATTTTCAATTACGGCTTGGGGTTGCGCAATTGAAATGGTTTCTGTTACGATTGGTCTTGTCGTTTCTCGAATAATTTCAGGAGAATTAAAACCAGATAAACCGAAAGAATCCATTAAATAATTTACAGATGTGTTGGGTTTAAACACTAAATTATTTTCAGAATTTGAAAAAATTTCACCAATATTCTCTAAGGTTAAAACTTCTTTATTTTGCAATTTTTCTAACCAAAAAGTAACCTGTGTTTGAATCTTTGCCAAAGCATTTTCATAGCTAATTTTTTCTTGCAAAGCAATATGATTCGCTAATAAACCGTCATTGGTTTTAATGTTCGAATTGAAAGAAATTACTTTTCTTGGAGGCACAAACGAGTTATGACCTTCCGCAATTTGTGCCGATTGCCATTCGCTTAAAAACGCACCAAAACCAGGAATGCTAACACATTGATAACGGTACAATAATCCAGAAATGTATTTTTCTATTTTCATAGTAGCAAAATTAAGTATTCAAAGACTAAAACAAAATTTTATCAACAAATTTTATTAACAATTTTGAAATTGTTTTGCTTCGATTTGAGTATCAGTTCTTAATTAAGAAAAAATAAATATATTTGTAAAATATATTATACGCCATGTTACATACTGAATTATTACACGCACTCGCACTTTTGAAAGTGGACGGAATTGGTGATGTTGTTGCCAAAAAATTAATTACCCATTGTGGTTCTGCCGAAGCTGTTTTTCAATCTAAGAAAAAAACACTCTTAGCTATTGACGGGGTTGGAGAAATACTCTACAAAAAACTACAAGATCATTCTGTTTTTCAGCTAGCGGAAAACGAACTCCGATATATAGAAAAGGAAAACATTACTGTTTCTTATTATTTAGATGAAACTTATCCCGAACGATTGAAACATTGCATCGATGGACCAGTCATTTTGTTTCAAACCGGAACTATTAATTTAGCAAACCGAAAGCTAATTAATATCGTTGGAACAAGACAAATTACACCTTACGGAACAGAATTTACAAAAAAATTAATTACTGATTTGGCACCGCTGAATCCAGTCATTGTGAGCGGATTTGCTTATGGTGTGGATATTGTAGCCCATCAAACTGCTATGGAAAACAATTTGCAAACGATTGGAGTTTTAGCCCATGGGTTGAACCAGATTTACCCGAAAATGCATCAAAAATACATGTCAAAGATGGAACAAAACGGTGGTTTTATGACGGAGTTTTGGAGTACTTCCAATCCAGATAGAGAAAATTTTATCAAGCGAAACCGTATTGTAGCTGGAATGTGTGAAGCCACAATTGTTATTGAAAGTGCAGAAAAAGGCGGTTCGTTAATTACAGCCAATATCGCTAACGATTATAATCGAGATGTTTTTGCGGTTCCAGGAAGAATTACGGATAAATTTAGTCAAGGTTGTAATAACTTGATTAAAACACAACGAGCTCATTTGTTAAATTCTGCGGCTGATTTGATTTATATTTTAAATTGGGATTTGAATGAAGAAAAAACGGTGAAACCCATTCAAAAGCAATTGTTTGTTTCCTTAACAGAAGAAGAACAAAAAATATACGATTACCTTTTAAGTAAAGAAAAAGAAGTAATGGATATTATTGCTTTAGATTGCGATTTACCTATTTTTAAAATTTCTTCTTTATTGTTGAATATGGAATTGAAAGGCATAATCCGACCTTTGCCAGGGAAGATATTTGAAGCGGTGTAAGTTAAAACACAAATTTCACAGATTAGCACGAAACTAATTTGTGAAATTTGTAAAAATCTGTGTTGTAAAATTTTACATAAACCCTAATTTTTCTCTTACTCTTTTTAATACACCATCGGCTACTTTACCAGCTTTGGTTGCGCCTTCGAAAAGTAATTTATCTACTTCTTCTAAGTTGTTGATGTAGTAATTGTATTTTTCTCTTTCGGTTTTAAATTTTTCTGTAATTAAATCGAACAATTCTTGTTTGGCGTGTCCGAAACCGTAATTTCCGGCTAAATATTTGGCTTTTAATTGTGCGATTTGTTCTTCTGAACCTAATAATTTATATAAGCCAAAAACATTACAAGTGTCTGGATTTTTTGGATCTTCTAGAGGTGTACTGTCGGTTTCAATACTTTTAATTTGCTTTAATAAGGCTTTATCGTCTAAGAAAATATTGATAAAGTTATTACGAGATTTACTCATTTTTTGTCCGTCTGTTCCTGGAATCAACATGGTGTCTTCGCTTGTTTTTCCTTCTGGTAATACGAATGTTTCACCCATTTGATGATTAAAACGCGACGCAACATCACGCGTAATTTCTAAATGCTGCATTTGATCTTTTCCAACAGGAACAATTTGTGCATCATATAATAAAATATCGGCTGCCATTAGCATTGGATACGTAAATAATCCAGCGTTTACATCTTCTAATCTGTCGGCTTTATCTTTAAATGAATGGGCTAACGTTAAACGTTGAAATGGAAAAAAGCAACTTAAATACCAAGACAATTCTGCGGTTTGTGGCACGTCTGATTGTCTGTAAAAGGTAACTTTATTTGTATCTAATCCGCAAGCTAACCAAGCGGCTGCTGTGCTGTAAGTGTTTTCTTTAAGTTCGGTTCCGTTTTTAATTTGCGTAATCGAATGTAAATCGGCAATAAATAAAAACGATTCATTGGCAGGATTATTTGCCATTTCGATAGCTGGAATAATTGCTCCTAATAAATTTCCTAAATGTGGTGTTCCTGTACTTTGAACTCCCGTTAATATTTTTGCCATTAGATTACTTGTTTTTGCAAATGTAAGTTTTTATGTAAAAAGAGCCAAGTAAAAAGAGTTCAGTTAAAAGAAGAACGTGATTTATAACCCCGATTGTAGTGGCATCCTGTTATAAATTGCTACTTCAAAAGCAATTTGTAAGAGATATAACGGAAAGCGGGTGGATTTTTGTACTGAAATGTTATATTTGTGTTTCCTAAAAAAAAGAAAATGAAGATTTTACTATATCCACTTTGGTTGCTTTACAGAATTTGGTTTTACATTTTAATGTTGGTGCCAATTTTGGTTTTATTTCCCTTTATTTTGGCGACGATTTTGAGTGAAAAAACGTATCCTTTGTTTTTTAAAATTGCTCGAATTTGGGCGAAAATCATTTTAATAGGAATGGGTTTTAGGTATTCGATTCAAGGTGATGAGATTTTTGAAGACGGGAAAAGTTATATGCTAGTAGCAAATCATACTTCGATGACGGATATTATGTTGATGTTGATTGCGGTGAAAAATCATCCGTTTGTGTTTGTGGGAAAAAAAGAATTGGTAAAAATTCCGATTTTCGGATTCATTTATAAACGCGTTTGTATTTTAGTGGACCGAAGTAGTAGTAAAAGTAGGTATGAAGTTTTTGAACGCGCGCAAAAAAGAATTCAACAAGGTTTAAGTATTTGTATTTTTCCGGAAGGTGGCGTGCCAGACGAAAGTATTTTGTTAGATGAATTTAAAGATGGTGCTTTCCGAATTGCGATTGAACACCAACTACCCATTGTTCCCATGATTTTTTTCGACAATAAAAAACGCTTTTCCTATACTTTTTTTAGTGGAACTCCAGGAAAAATGAGAGCGATAATTCATCCGCCAATTGAAACCAAAGGTAAATTAATGGAAGACAGACATCAGATCAAGGAAGAAGTTAGAAAAATTATTTTAGCGGATTTAGAAAATGACCAAAAATAAAAAAGCGCCATTTGGGTGACGCTTTTTTTAGTTTCAAACTTCAATAAAGTTTTGAAACAACTTAACTACGTTTATATAACTAACTTTAAAATTTATAGCTGATTCCGGTGTTTACACCTACAACATAAGGTGAAAAATCTTCGGCATTTTTACTAAAAGTGTTAATTTGATATTTTAAGGTTGGCTCCACATTTAATTGGAAGTTTTTCATAAAATTATAACTAAAGCCTAAACCTAAGTTACTACTAAAATGCACATTGTTTAAATTAGATGCTTTTCCAATTTGCATGTTTCCATCGTTTCCATTTATAGAAATTACATTTTCTGTTAAAAACAATGTACTCATTCCGCCTCGAATGGCCAAGCTGATTTTTTTATTTAAAATGGCATACGACATTTCTAAAGGAACTTCAATATATTGTGTTCTTTGGTTTAAATTTCCAAGGTTTTGACTGGATTGTAACAGTTGATTTTCGTTGGAATTTTTAGAAACATCTTTTTGGTGTTTTAATACGATATATTTTCCATTAGGATTTCTTTCAATATTTGTATTCGCAATTCTTGATTGGTCTTCAAAACTAGAATAGAACGCGATATTTTGTGTATCGTAATCTAAATTTAAATTACTAACTCCTGTTTTAATTGCGAATCGTTTGTTTAAATGATAGGCAACACCCACTCCAAAACTAGTAGAATTATTAAAAGATTTTTCGTTAGAAGCAAATTCGTTGGAAATTGGTGAACCGCTTTCAAAAGAATTGAAGAAAACAGGCGAAACAAAACTGTTCACAGCCCATTTACTCCATTTCTCTTTTTCATCAGCAACTTTTTTTGTCTCTTTTTCACGAAGCAATTTTTCCATTGGGTTTTCTTCAATTGTAACCGTTGCCAATGTTATAGTATCAATTTTTAGTTCTTCAACTGCAACAAGAGCCGTTGAATTATTGTTTGAATTTCCTAAGCCATTTTCTGCTAAAATACCATTATGGTTGGTGTTATTTTTAGATGTAAGACTAGAAGCATCAAACGAATTTATATCTAAGATTCCAGAATTGGAAGTTTTGTTTTTAGAGCTATTAAAATTACCAATTTCAGCATTTGAAGCTTTGTTTTTAGTAGAATTAAATGTGTGAAAAGAATTTACATCAGTAATTCCAGAATTAGAAGCTTTGTTTTCAACAGAATTAAAATCATTAAATTTAGCATTTGATTTTAAGTTGTTTTTTCCTTTGTTTTTGTTATTTCTATTTGAAGCAATTCCAGAATTAGAACTTTTAAATGATGTTTTATTCTTTTTAAAATTTGTGTTGTTATTTTGTTTTTTATGATTTGAAACAAAACCTGAATTTGATGGGATTGTTTTCGAATTTTGTAAAGTACCAGTATTAAATTTCGAATCTGAAACCTTGTTGACACTTTCAGTTTGTACTAGTGAATTCGATTTCGATTGGTTTTCTTTGTTTATAGATGATGAATTTGATGAATTTTGCGGGTTGTTAGTCTCTGAAGCATTGAATTTATTTGTTCTAATAGTTGATTTATTAGAATTTGAGTTCGTTTCTGAATTTACAACTGTGTTATTATTTTGGTTTGAATTTATGTTTGAATTGGTATTTTTGAAGTCCGTATCCATGTTAAAAAAAACAATTGACACAATTGACACAAAAGAGGCTGCAATTCCAGCGGTTTTAAACCAAAACGGAATTACTCTTCTTTTTTTCTCTTTCGGTTGTAATTTTTCTTGAATGTTATCCCAAATAAAATCTGGCGGAGTAACTTCAAAATCTTTAAATTTTTCCTGAAAAAGACGTTCTATATTTTTGTTTTCTTTTTTCATTTGTTTATACTATATTTTTCATCGGTAACAAATCAATCGCTTTATAAATTATTGGTTTTGTTTGCACAAGTTTTTAATTTTGCGATTTCATTTTGTTTTTGAAAATGCGGTATTATAATTTTGTATTTTTTCTTTCAAGATCATTTTGGCTCTAGCCAAGTTTGATTTTGAAGTACCATCTGTTATTTCTAACATTTCACTTATTTGTTTGTGTGAAAAACCGTCTACAACATATAAATTAAAAACCAATCGGTATCGGTCTGGTAATTCTTGAATAATTTGTAATAAAAAGTCCATGGTTACGGATTCGTCGTCAATTTCAACCTCTTCCACATTCGGAATATTATCTGTAACCAATTCTAAGAAAGTGCCTTGTTTTCTGTATTGTTGCAACACATAATTAACCACTAATCTTTTGGCCCAACCTTCAAAAGAACCTTCGTTTTTAAATTGTTTTAATTTTTCAAAAATGATTAGAAAACTTTCTTGTAAATTATCTTGCGCTTCTTCATAATTTCTCGAATACTTTAAACTTACCGCAAACAACTTCGGTGCTAATAGCTTGTAAAGTTGTTCTTGTGCTTGAGTATTGTTTTTCTTGCATTCATGTAGAAGGTTTTCAATCATTAGTATGGTTTATTGTATAATAACCTCTCTTTGTAATTCTAAAAATATATTGTTTCCACTGGCATCTTTACCTTGCCAAAATTTAAACGTATACATTCCTGTAGCTGTAGGTTGAAAAACAAAATCTTTTTCAATAACTTCCCCTGTTACGGCTTGGCAATCAGCATTTTCTACTACATAATTTTGTACGCCAATAGTTCTTGTAAAATCATCTTTCTCATAAACAAAGCCATTAAAACCATGGCATGTGGTTGGTCTTGAATATTGAATAGTAATGATATTTTCATCTCCAAAATACAATTCATCTCCAATAATTACATTTTGGATAGGAACTAATTCGTAATTTACATTTGGTTCATCATTCTCTGGGGAACAAGAAACTACCAACAAGAATATTCCAATAAGTGCGGCTATTTTTTTCATTTTATGATTGTTTTTATTTTATAGATGCAAAAATTACAAAAAGGTTGCGTTAAAATCAAAAAAAAATCACCCAAAAGGATGATTTTTAATTTTTTATGCTTCTTGTTCTTTTAGGAAAGCTTTAATTTTAACTTCTAATTCGTCCATTAATTCTGGATTATCCTTAATTAATTGTTTTACAGAATCTCTTCCTTGTCCTAATTTGGTTTCTCCATAACTAAACCAAGAACCACTTTTCTTAATAATTTCAAAGTCAACTGCTAAGTCTAATACTTCTCCAACTTTTGAAACACCTTCACCATACATGATGTCAAATTCACAAGTTCTAAAAGGCGGAGCTACTTTATTTTTTACAATTTTTACTTTAGTTCTGTTTCCAATAACATTATCACCATCTTTAATTTGCGAAGAACGTCTAATATCAATTCTCACAGAAGCATAAAACTTCAAAGCATTTCCTCCAGTAGTAGTTTCTGGACTACCGAACATCACTCCAATTTTATCTCTTAACTGGTTGATGAAAAATACCGTACATTTTGTTTTGTGAATGGTTCCTGTTAATTTTCTTAAGGCTTGCGACATCAAACGAGCGTGTAATCCCATTTTACTATCACCCATATCACCTTCAATTTCACTTTTCGGTGTTAAAGCGGCAACCGAGTCAATTACTACAATATCAACTGCTCCAGAACGGATTAAACTTTCGGCAATTTCTAAAGCTTGTTCTCCATTATCCGGTTGAGAAATAATTAAATTATCAATATCAACACCTAATTTTTCAGCATAAAAACGGTCAAATGCATGTTCTGCATCAATAAAAGCAGCAATTCCTCCCGCTTTTTGAGCTTCTGCTATGGCGTGTAAAGTTAACGTGGTTTTACCAGAAGATTCTGGTCCGTAAATTTCAATAATTCTTCCTTTCGGATATCCATTTACACCTAAAGCAATATCTACACCTAAAGATCCTGATGAAATAGTTTCTACTTCTTCTACTGCAGAATCTCCCATTTTCATTACAGTTCCTTTACCGTAAGTTTTGTCTAATTTGTCTAATGTTAGTTGTAAGGCTTTTAATTTTGCTTCTTTTTCCGTGCTCATAATAATAAATTTTTCGTAAAAATACAGAATTTTTCAATCGGAACAAACATTGTTAATATGTTTTGTGATTTTCTAAAAAATTATAACTTTGCAGCGAATTCTTCCAATTAGAATTCATATAATTATTTCTCACTTAAATGTTTATAGCATGCAACTGTACAACACCTTAAGCGCAGAAGAAAGAGCTAAGTTAATTGATCAATCAGGTCAAAGATTAACGCTTTCTTTTTATGCGTATGCCAAAATTGAAAACCCAACACAATTTAGAAACGACTTATTCTTAAAGTGGAATAAATTAGATGCCTTAGGCCGAATTTATGTTGCTACGGAAGGAATTAATGCGCAAATGTCTGTGCCAGCAGAAAATATTGATGCGTTCAGAGAAACGTTAGAAAAATACGATTTCATGAAAGGCATTCGTTTGAATATTGCGGTGGAACACGACGATCATTCTTTTTTAAAATTAACGATAAAAGTTAGAAATAAAATTGTTGCCGACGGTTTAAATGATGAAACTTTTGATGTAACCAACAAAGGTGTACATTTAAATGCCAGAGAATTTAACGCTATTTTAGAAGATCCAAATACGATTGTAGTTGATTTTAGAAATCACTATGAAAGTGAAGTCGGACATTTTAAAGGCGCGATAACGCCAGATGTGGAAACCTTCCGTGAAAGTTTACCAATTATCAATGAGCAATTAAAAGATTTCAAAGAAGATAAAAATTTAGTGATGTATTGTACAGGTGGAATTCGTTGTGAAAAAGCATCTGCATATTACAAACATCAAGGTTTTAAAAACGTTTTTCAATTAGAAGGTGGAATTATTAATTACGCCAAACAAATCAAAGAAGAAGGTTTAGAAAGTAAATTTATTGGAAAAAATTTCGTTTTCGATCACCGTTTAGGAGAAAGAATTACCGATGATATTATTGCACAATGTCACCAATGTGGCGAGCCATGTGATACGCACGTAAATTGTGCCAACGAAGCTTGTCATTTGTTATTTATTCAGTGCGATTCTTGTGCCGAAAAAATGGAAAATTGTTGCTCTACAACTTGTGTAGAAACTATTTATTTATCTTTAGAAGAACAAGAAAAGCTAAGAAAAGGAGTTAAAAATGGCAATATGATTTTTCAAAAAGGGAAATCACCAGCTTTAAAATTTAAACAAAATACAGAAAGAAATATTTTTGAAGAAATCGCACAAAAACCAGCTAAAGTTTCTGCGGTAACTCAAATCAGAAAAAGAAAAATTGCTACAGCCCGAAAGTTATATCTTGGAAAAGGAGAACATTATTTTTCAAAAGCACAAGTGGGCCTTTTCAGCATAGAAAATCAAGAACTTCACATTGGCGATAAAATTGTAATTTCTGGACCAACTACTGGTAATCAGGAATTGGTTTTAGAAAAAATGTTGGTCAATGGGATGGAACAGTCATCTGCAAAATCTGGTGATAAAGTAACTATAGAACTGCCTTTCAGAATTAGATTATCCGATAAATTATTTAAAATTATCAGCTAATGACCTCTTCTGGAAGAATTGAATTAATGGCGCCTGCAGGGAATTTTGAATCTATGCAAGCAGCACTTGATAACGGTTGTGATTCTATTTATTTTGGTGTAGAACAATTGAACATGCGTGCCAGAGCCACGGTAAATTTTGTTTTAGATGATTTACCAGAAATTGCTCGTAGATGTAAGGAAAAAAATGTTAGAACCTATCTAACTTTAAATACGATCATTTACGATCATGATTTATCTATCGTAAAAACGCTTTTAACCAAAGCAAAAGAAGCTGGAATTACAGCAGTTATAGCCTCAGACCAAGCGGTTATTATGTCGGCAAGAACCATTGGTATGGAAGTACATATTTCTACCCAATTGAATGTGACTAATATCGAAACTGTAAAATTTTATGCGATGTTTGCCGATACAATTGTATTGTCTCGTGAATTGAGTTTACGTCAAGTCAAAAAAATCACCGACGAAATTGAAAAAGAGCAAGTTAAAGGACCAAGTGGGAATTTAGTTGAAATTGAAATTTTTGGACATGGTGCTTTATGTATGGCGGTTTCAGGCAAATGTTATTTGAGTTTGCATTCGCATAATTCTTCTGCCAATCGCGGAGCTTGTAAGCAAAATTGTCGAAAAAAATATACAGTAATTGACCAAGAATCTGGTTTCGAAATTGAAGTAGATAACGAATATTTAATGTCACCTAAAGATTTGTGTACCTTAGATTTCTTAGACCAAGTTATCGATTCTGGGATCAAAGTGCTAAAAATTGAAGGTCGAGGAAGAGCAGCAGATTATGTGGCTACAGTTATCAAAACCTATCGCGAAGCTATTGATTCGTATTACGAAGGAACTTTTACCAAAGAAAAAATTGATATTTGGATGCAAACTTTAGCTACGGTTTACAATCGTGGGTTTTGGAGTGGGTATTACCTAGGTCAAAAATTAGGGGAATGGTCTGACAATCCGGGTTCAAATGCTACTCAAAAAAAGGTATATGTTGGAAAAGGAATGCATTATTTCCAAAAATCGAATATTGCCGAATTTAAAATCGAAGCTTACGACATTAAAATTGGAGATAAAATTTTAATTACAGGTCCAAGTACTGGTGCGCAAGAATTAGTTTTAGAAGAAATGTTTGTCAATGATGTTACTTCTGAAAAAGCAACCAAAGGCGACAGTTGTACATTAAAAGTGCCTTTCAGAATTCGTTTATCAGACAAAATGTATAAAATTGTAGAAAACTAATGGTCGTTATCACACTTCAACGAGATAAATGTATTGGTTGTAATTATTGTGTAGAAATGGCTCCAGCACAATTTCAAATGTCTAAAAAAGATGGAAAATCGGTATTGATAAAAGCCACAAACGCCAAAGGGTTTCACACATTAAAATCACCCGATTATGCTATTTTAGAAGCATGCGAATTAGCTGAAAAAGCTTGCCCTGTTGATATTATTACAGTTAAAGTCACCTAAATGAATATAGAAATTCAGTAAAATTTAACCTGCTTCATATAGCAGGTTTTTTTATTGTAAAATCTTAATTTCATAGTAAGCTAAAAAAATCCTATCTTTACGCTCAAAAACAAAATTTTGACAAGTATTCCGATGAATCGGAAGATCAATATATAGATTTATGGCATGTACAAGTTGTTCAACTTCCGATGGTGGTGCACCAAAGGGGTGTAAAAATAATGGGACTTGCGGCACCGATAGCTGCAACAAATTAACCGTTTTCGATTGGTTAGCTAACATGACTTTACCTGGCGGACAAGCGCCTTTTGATTGTGTGGAAGTGCGTTTCAAAAACGGAAGAAAAGAATTTTTTAGAAATACCGAAAAATTAACTTTAAGCATTGGCGATATTGTGGCTACAGAAGCCCAATCGGGTCATGATGTAGGTTTGGTGTCTTTAACAGGCGAATTAGTTCGTGTTCAAATGAACAAGAAAAACGTAAAAGACAACGCGGAAGTTCCTAAAATTTACAGAAAAGCCTCTCAAAAAGATATAGATATTTGGCATGGTGTTCGAAATAAAGAAGAAGCCATTCAAGTAAGAGCTCGTGAAATTGCTATCGCTTTAAAATTAGAAATGAAAATTTCGGATATCGAATTTCAAGGAGACGGTTCTAAAGCTACATTTTATTATACAGCAAGCGATCGTGTCGATTTTCGTCAGTTAATTAAAGAATATGCAGGTGAATTTAAAATCCGCGTAGAAATGAAACAAGTTGGTTTCAGACAAGAAGCAGCACGTTTAGGAGGAATTGGTTCTTGCGGACGCGAATTATGCTGTTCTTCTTGGTTAACAGATTTTAGAAGCGTAAACACTTCAGCAGCACGTTACCAACAATTATCTTTAAATCCACAAAAATTAGCTGGTCAATGTGGAAAACTAAAATGTTGTTTAAATTACGAATTAGACACCTATTTAGATGCCTTAAAAGGGTTGCCAGATATGGATACGAAACTGCAAACAGATAAAGGGGATGCGTATTGTCAAAAGATAGATATTTTCAAAAATTTAATGTGGTTTTCTTACGCGAACGCACCAGCACATTGGCATACCATTAAAGCAGAAAAAGTTAAGGAAATCGTAGTCTTAAATAAACAAGGTAAAAAAATTGCGCAGTTGGAAGATTATGTGGAAGATGTTTCTACTGTAAATATTGAGAAAAAATTCGAAAATGTGGTCGGTCAAGATAGTTTAACACGATTTGATCAACCGAAGAAAAAATCGAACAATAATAATAAAAGAAAAAAGAAACCGTTTAAGAAAAATGAACAATAAGTTTTTTAAAATACTAAGTTTTGTCTTGCTTTTTACCATAGTTTCTTGTGATAAAAATCAGGTTTTTGACGAATATAAAGAATTTGACGGTACTTGGAAGAAAAACAAGAAAGCGACTTTCACTTTCGAACAAAAAGATACCACAGGTGTTTATAATTTGTTTTTAAATGTGAGAAACAATAACGAGTATCCTTATAATAATTTATTTTTAATTGTATCGTTAAATCAACCTGGCGGTAAAGTTTTAGTGGATACATTAGAATACCAAATGGCTAATCCAGATGGAACTTTAATGGGAACAGGTTTCTCAGATATTAAAGAAAGTAAACTTTGGTATAAAGAAAATTACAGTTTCGAAAAAGCAGGAAAATATACTTTAGAGGTGGAACACGCTGTAAGACAAACTGGAAAAGTACAAGGTGTTCAGGATTTAGCAGGGATTACAGAATTAGGATTAAGAATTGAAAAGAGAAAATAAATAAAAGAATATGGCAACTACCAAAACCCAAGTCAATTATTCAGATTACGTTAGAAAATTTTGGAAATTATTCTGCTACACTTTTGGTGGCGTATTATTGTTTTTTCTTTTAGCCTCGTGGGGATTTTTTGGAAAAATGCCTTCGTTTGATGAATTAGAAAATCCCGATACGAATATCGCCACAGAAATTATTTCTTCTGACGGTGTAACTTTAGGAAAATTTTACAAAGAAAATAGAACTCCAGTTAAATATCAAGATTTACCAAAACATTTAGTAGATGCTTTAGTCGCTACGGAAGATGAGCGTTTTTATGAACATTCTGGAGTAGATGCAAGAGGAACTTTACGTGCCATTTCAAGTTTAGGAAGAAGCGGTGGAGCGAGTACCATTACCCAACAGTTAGCTAAAAACTTATTTCATGGTGAAGGTTCAAAGTTCTTACCATTTCGTATCATTCAAAAATGTAAAGAATGGATTATCGCTACGAAATTAGAAAGGCAATATACCAAACAAGAAATTATCGCCTTATACTTAAATAAAGTGGATTTCGTAAATAGTGCTGTTGGAATTCGTTCGGCTTCTAAAATTTATATGAATAAAGAACCAAAAGACTTAACTATTGAAGAAAGTGCATTGTTTGTAGGAATGTTAAAAAACCCAGCGCTATTCAATCCAACAAAAGAAAAAAGAAAAGAGAAAGTACTTGATAGAAGAAATACGGTTTTAAATCAAATGGTAAAAAACAAGTATTTATCACAATCAAAAGCAGAACAATTAAAGAAACTTCCAGTTAAAATAAATTTCAAACCTGAAAGTCACGCAGAAGGAACAGCTACTTATTTTAGAGAATACTTACGAGAACAATTAAAACCTATCATCAAAAAAATTGAAGATGAAAAAGGAGAAGAAATTGATTTGTACACTGCCGGTTTAAAAATTTATACAACTTTAGATTCGCGCATGCAACAATATGCAGAAGAAGCTGTTGAAGAACATTTATCAAATTTACAACCTGAATTCAATCGTCGTCAGAAAAACAATCCAACGGCACCGTTCTTAGATATTACGCCAGAGGAAACTCAGAAAATCATGAATCAAGCCATGAAAAATTCAGAGAGATGGCGCATCATGAGTATCAATGGAAAATCGGATGCAGAAATTAAACAATCTTTTGAAGTGCCTGCCAAAATGAAAATCTTCACTTGGAAAGGCGAAAGAGATACTATTATGAAACCTATCGATTCTATTTTGTATTATAAGCATTTCCTTCAAACCGGAATGATGGCCATGGAACCTCAAACTGGTCATGTAAAAGCTTGGGTGGGTGGAATCAATTATAAATATTTCCAATACGATCACGTAGGTCAAGGAGCACGTCAAGTGGGTTCTACTTTTAAACCTTTCGTTTACGCAACTGCGATTGACAGATTAGGAAAGTCGCCTTGTGATATGATTATGGATTCGCCATTTACGATTCTAAAAGGAGATAATAATGATAAAGATTGGACACCAAACAATTCGGATGGAAAGTTCCGCGGATTGGTTTCGATGAAAAAAGCATTAGCCAACTCAATTAACACGGTTTCTGCTCGTTTAATTCACGAAGTAGGTGCGCCAGCCGTTGTGGAAATGACTAAAAATTTAGGGGTATCTTCAACTATTCCAAATCGTCCAGCAATTGCTTTAGGAGCAGTAGAAATTACGGTGGAAGAAATGGTGGCGGCTTTTAGTACTTTTGCTAATGAAGGTGTATATATCAAACCAGAAATTATTACTAAAATTGAAGATAAAAACGGTGTAGTTATTTATCAACCTGTTCCAGAATCTCACGATGTAGTAAATAAAGATGTTGCGTATTCAATTATTAAATTAATGGAAGGTGTTACCGAATCTGGTACAGGTTCTCGTTTACGTTGGGCGGCTTCAGCACCATCTAACTTCTTAACAGGCGTGCCTTATAATATCAGAGGACCAGTTGCAGGGAAAACAGGAACTTCTCAAAATAATTCAGATGGTTGGTTTATAGGTATGGTGCCTAATTTAGCCGCTGGTGTTTGGGTAGGTAATGAAGACCGTTCTGCGCATTTTGAAAGTACCAATATGGGTCAAGGTGCCACAACCGCACTACCTATTTACGGAATTTTTATGCGAAAATGTTTAGCAGATACTTCTTTAAATATTTCTCAACAACCTTTTAAACGACCAGCTAATATGTCTATAAAAGTGGATTGCGGACCAGAGCCAAGAACAGTTGTTGATTCAACAGCTACAGATTCAACAGCCGCTCCAATTGATGCTCAACCAGATACTGAAAGTATAGACGGACTATAATTTATATTATGATTTCAAGAAAAGTAAACAACGTACAAGAAGCGCTTGAAGGAATTCAAGACGGACAAACTATTATGCTAGGAGGTTTCGGACTTTGTGGCATTCCAGAAAACAGTATTGCAGAATTAGTTCAAAAAAATGTAACTGATTTAACTTGTATTTCAAACAATGCAGGTGTGGACGATTTTGGTTTAGGATTACTATTGCAAAAACGCCAAATCAAAAAAATGATTTCTTCTTATGTAGGTGAGAATGCTGAATTCGAACGTCAAATGCTTTCGGGAGAATTAGAGGTAGAATTAACTCCACAAGGTACTTTAGCAGAAAAATGCAGAGCCGCACAAGCCGGAATCCCTGCCTTTTTTACTCCAGCTGGTTTTGGTACAGAAGTAGCTGAAGGAAAAGAAACTCGCGAATTCAACGGAAAAATGCACGTAATGGAATTGGCTTACAAAGCAGATTTTTCAATCGTAAAAGCTTGGAAAGGTGACGAAGCAGGAAATTTAATTTTCAAAGGAACCGCTCGTAACTTCAATGCTTGTATGGCAGGTGCTGCAAAAATCACTATTGCTGAGGTGGAAGAATTAGTCCCAGCAGGAACTTTAAATCCAAACGAAATTCACATTCCTGGAATTATGGTCAACCGTATTTTCCAAGGGGAGAAATTTGAAAAAAGAATTGAGCAACGTACTGTAAGACAAAAATAATCATGGCATTAGATAAAAATCAAATCGCAAAAAGAATTGCACAAGAAGTGAAAGATGGTTACTATGTAAATTTAGGAATCGGAATTCCAACTTTGGTTGCTAATTATGTTCGTACCGATATTTCGGTTGAATTTCAATCTGAAAACGGTGTTTTAGGTATGGGGCCCTTTCCATTTGAAGGAGAAGAAGATGCCGATATTATCAACGCAGGAAAACAAACGATTACGACTTTGCCTGGAGCAAGTTTTTTTGATTCCGCTTTCAGTTTCGGAATGATTCGTGCACAAAAAGTAGATTTAACGATTTTAGGTGCAATGGAAGTTTCTGAAAATGGAGACATCGCTAACTGGAAAATTCCAGGAAAAATGGTAAAAGGAATGGGTGGTGCTATGGATTTAGTAGCTTCGGCAGAAAATATTATCGTAGCCATGATGCACGTAAATAAAGCGGGAGAATCAAAAATTTTAAAAAAATGTACCCTTCCATTAACGGGTGTTGGTTGTGTGAAAAAGGTTGTTACCGAATTAGCAGTTTTAGAAATCACGCCAAAAGGCTTCAAATTATTAGAACGTGCACCAGGTGTTTCAGTAGAAGACATCATCAAAGCAACAGAAGCAGAATTAATCATTGAAGGAGAAATTCCAGAAATGAACATTAATTAGCATTTTATTTTTATAGTATAAAGCGGCTTTTTCAAGTCGCTTTTTTTTGTTGTAAAATTAAATTATATTTAATAAAATAATAAAAAAACTAATAATTCAATAAAAATTAACAAAAAAATTTGTTTTTATAATAATAGTAAATAGTTTTGATTCAACATTCAGCTACTACTGGATTAACTAACTAACCAAAAAACATGAATTATGAAACAAAATTTTAGAAATGTAGGCTTAGCCACATTAACATTGTTTTCGTTTGTTACTTTTGCTCAAGAGACCAACAAACATGTAAAACAAAAAGAGTTAAATAGTAATGGTATTCCAAGTCTAATTACTTTTAATGAAAGTTCGAACATTAAAAATTCGGATGTTACTCAAATTTTCAGAGATCAATTAGGTCTTAAAACACAACAATCTCTAAATTCTATTTCTAACGAAATTGACGAATTAGGTTTTAATCACGAGAAATTTCAATTATTTCACAAAGGGGTTAAAGTAGAATTCGCTACGTATTCTCTTCATTCTAAACAAGGAAAAGTGATGTCAATGAGTGGAGAATTTTACAACTTTGGAGAAGTATCAACTACACCACAAATTTCTGCTCAAGATGCTTTCACTATAGCTAAAAATTACACAGGTGCAACTAGTTACATGTGGGAAAATGCTAACGAAGCATCGAAAATTAATTATCAAATGCCAGTTGGTGAATTGGTTTTTTTACCAATAATTGATGCCGAAGTTAAAAAAGGTGATTTTGATAATATAAAATTAGCTTACAAGTTTGATATCTATGCCAGTAATCCGGTAAGTAGAGGTGATTTGTATATTGATGCGAATACAGGTGAAGTTTTATTTTATAATGCAACAATTAAACATTTAGGACAGCATGCTCATGGTGCAAAAACTACAAAACAAGCTTTTAGTAAAACAATAGAAAAACCTCAAAGTTTTGACTTGTTTAAAAATTCCTCTTTACTGGTAGCTGCTAATGCGGCAACTCGTTACAGTGGCACGCAACAAATTCAAACTTTATTAAGTGGATCATCATATATTTTATCTGATAATACACGAGGAGGTGGAGCTCAAACTTATAATATGAAAAAAGGAACTAATTATGCTTCTGCCGTAAATTTTACGGATGTTGATAATAATTGGACCGCTGCAGAATTTAATAATACTAATAAAGACAATGCGGCACTAGATGCACATTGGGGAGCCGAAATGACTTATGATTATTTTAGTGTGAAACATACAAGAAATAGCTATAATAATGCAGGTGCTAAAATTAACAGTTATGTGCACTATAGCTCAAATTATAACAATGCCTATTGGGATGGCTCAAGAATGACTTATGGAGACGGAAGCGGAACTGGTGGTTTCAATGCTTTAACGTCTTTAGATGTTGCTGCTCATGAAATTGGTCATGCGGTTTGTTCTAGTACAGCTAATTTAGCTTATCAAAAAGAGTCAGGTGCCATGAACGAAGGTTTCTCAGATATCTGGGCAGCTTGTGTGGAATATTATGCGGCTCCAACCAAACAACCCTGGTTAATTGGGGAAGATATCGAAATGAGATCAGGGCATGTGGCACTTCGTTCTATGAGTAATCCAAATGCAGAAGGGCAACCAGATACTTATGGCGGTACATATTGGATTAACCCAAGTTGTACGCCAACTCAAACAAATGATTATTGTGGTGTTCACACGAATTCTGGAGTAATGAATCACTGGTTTTATATTTTATCGATAGGAAAATCAGGAACTAATGACATCGGAAATGCGTTCAACGTAACCGGAATTACAATTGATAAAGCCGCAAAAATTGCTTATCGTACAGAAGTAAATTATTTATCTGCTAATTCTACTTTCGCAAACGCAAGAACAGGCTCAATTCAAGCAGCAACTGATTTATATGGAGCAGGTTCAGCAGAAGTAATTGCTACTACAAACGCTTGGTACGCAGTAGGTGTGGGGGCAGCTTATGCCGGTTCTACAGATACTACAGCGCCATCTACTCCAGCTAGTTTAGTCGCTTCAGGAACGACTTCATCATCTACTAATTTAACTTGGACAGCTTCTACAGATAATGTTGCTGTAACAGGTTATAACGTGTACAGAGGAACCACATTAGTAGCTACAGTTACTACAACAAGTTATGTAGCTACAGGATTAACCGCTTCAACAGCTTACTCTTTTTCTGTAAAAGCTAAAGATGCCGCAAATAACTTATCGGCTTCAAGCAATGTAGTGAATGTTACCACTTTAGCTGGTAGTACAGTTACTTATTGTGCTTCAACAAGTAATAGCACTGCAGATGAAAAAATTGCTAGAGTAGTTTTAGGTACGATTAATAATCCTTCAACTGGAAATGCTGGTTATGAAAATTTCACGGCATTATCTACAAACTTAACTAGAGGAACGGCAAATACAATTACAATTACTCCATCATGGACTTCTACAGTTTATAGTGAAGGATATGCAGTTTGGATTGATTACAATAAAAACGGATTATTTACAGATGCAGGCGAATTAGTCTATTCAAAAGCAACTTCTACAGCAACTTCAGCTTCAGGTTCTTTCACAGTTCCTACAACGGCTACAGTTGGTACAACAAGAATGAGAGTTTCTATGAAATATAATGGAGTTCCAACTTCTTGTGAAACGCTATCTTACGGACAAGTTGAAGATTATTCTGTAAATATTGTGGCTGCTGCTGCGATTTCAACAATTACAGAAAACAATTCAAATGAAATTTTAACTACTGTTTCTTTATATCCAAATCCAACAAGAGATGTGTTAAATATTGAAACTAATAGTACAACTAAATTAAGCTATTCAGTTATAAATTATTTAGGACAAGTGGTTAAATCTGGAAGTATTGAAAATAGTTCTATTAACGTTTCTAATTTAAATGCTGGAATTTACATTTTAGAAGTAAATGACGGACAAAAATCAGTGACTAAAAAATTCATTAAAGAATAAATTCTAAGTTCATATTTTTAAAACGTCTCGATTTTCGGGACGTTTTTTTATTCCATTAAGTTAGAGTAATTTTGCAAAAAATATATATGATGAGTTTTCCAAAAGTAATTTTAAAAGCAGGTAAAGAAAAATCGATTCAACGTCGTCATCCTTGGATTTTTAGCGGAGCCGTTTATGGTGTAAGCAGAGAAATTAATGATGGAGAAATGGTAGATGTAGTAGACGCGAAAAACAACCATTTAGGAACAGGATATTTCAGCGATAAAGGAAGTATTGTGGTTCGTATTTTAACTTTTGGTGAAGAAACTTTTTCAGAAACATTTTGGAAAAACAAATTACATTCGGCTTGGTATTTAAGAACTCAATTATTGGATTTTGAAGTTACGAATGCTTTCCGTGTAGTTCATGGTGAAGGTGATGGTATTTCGGGTTTAATCATCGATTATTACGATAAAAATTGGGTGATTCAAGCACATTCTACAGGAGTTTTTCTTCAAATGGATAAAATTGCTGAAGCCATTCAAGCTAATTTTCCAAATCATTGCGATACAATTTATTGCAAAAGTGCAGGAACACTTCCAAACACAGGAACGGATTATTTCTTATTCGGAACGAAAGCCGAAACCGTTGCCAAAGAAAATAACATTCTATTCTCAGTAAATTGGGTAGAAGGACAAAAAACAGGTTTCTTCTTAGACCAACGTGAAAACAGAAAATTATTAGGTGAATTCTCAAAAGGTAAAAAAGTTTTAAATACGTTTTGTTACACCGGTGGATTTTCTATCTATGCAATGAACGCTGGAGCAGAGTTAGTAACTTCTGTAGATATTTCTCAAAAAGCAGTAGATTTAGCCGCAAGTAATATGGAATTGAATTTCCCAAAATCGAGCCATACTGCTGTGGCAGATGATGTGTTTAATTTCATGAGAGAACACACGCAACAATACGATGTGATTGTTTTAGATCCGCCAGCTTTCGCGAAAAGCATCAAAAGTAAACATACGGCAACTCAAGCTTATAAACGTTTAAATATAGCGGGATTAAAAGCCTTAGCGCCAAAAGGAATTTTATTCACGTTCTCTTGTTCGCAAGTGATTGATGACGTGTTGTTTTACAATACCGTTGCAGCAGCAGCCATCGAATCAGGAAGAAACATTAGAGTGTTACACAAATTAGGACAAGGGCCAGATCATCCAACCAATATTTACCATCCAGAAGGACATTATTTAAAAGGATTGGTATTGTTTGTCGAGTAGATTTAGATTCAGTTGTCAATTTTTAGCGTTCAGACTGACTAGTCAAAAGCAAATAAAAAAACCTGCAAGTAACAATACTTGCAGGTTTTTTACTAGTTGCTAAAGCTTTTTTTATTGAACTATAATTTTATGAATTTCAGTTTTTTCATTTGTAGATATTCTTAAAATATATATTCCTTTTTTAAGATTTCGAACATCAACGGTTCCTTTATTGTTTATAAAATTAACATCTAATTTAGTTGTATTATTATACATATCTGAAATCTCAGCATTAATTATTGTTTTATTTTTAAATGAATTTTTCTTATCTTTAAAATCTATTGATAGATAATCATTTACTGGATTTGGAAAAACAGAAAATTGTGTACTAGATTCATTTCTCATTCTGTTAAATATTGCTGGTATTTCAGTAACAGTAAAATTTAATTCATACCACTCAGACCAACCACATGAGTTTTTCACTCTAACTTTAATACCGGTATCACCATAGTTTAAAATACCAACTCTTCTCTGATTCAGATTGCCAGATAAACTAATATTAGGATTTAAAACTTGCCATTGCCAATTTGCAATAACCCCAGCTTCTGCTGTAGTCAATCCAGAAAAATTTGCTGTTATTTTATCATTAATATCTAAAATAGGCAATGTGTTGGATTCTATATCAACATTACCAGAACAAAAATCTCGACCTCTATTACAGCTGAAATTATTTAAAATTGGAACTCCAAAATATAATTTGAATATTTTTGATGTAGTTTGGTTACAAGAGTTAGTTATTGTAGCAATTAAATCTACACTTCCTGAGTTTGTAGAAGTAACTGTAGTTTGTGCATTAGATGAGTTAGATAGCGAAGCTATACTATAATCAGACAAACTCCAAGTAACATTTTCTCCTGTTAATAATCCTGATAAATTATAAGTATTAGAAGCAGAACATGTATTTGTACTTCCACTAATGCTTGCATTACTAGAATATGCATTTCTTGTTACTGTAGCACTATTTGTATCAAAAAAACTTTGATTACCATTGTTATTAGTGTAAACTATTTTACAAGAAACAGAACCTAAATTTGAATTCGTTGAACTAGGAGTTAGAATCAAAGTGTTGTTAAATGTGTAGGTTGTACCACTAATATTCCATCCAGGACCCACATTCCAGATATAACTCAAACTTAAATCTGCATATAAATCCGAATAAGCTATAAAAGTAACCGGCTGAGTTGAACAAGAAGGAATTGTTGAAGGAACTGCAAATATTGAAGGAATTGTGAGAATGTCAATTGTGTTTTTTTTTATCGTCGGAGTAGCTGCAAACACATTGAAGTTTATCATAAAAAATGAAAAAAGTGCGAATGTAATTTGTTGTTTTAGTTTGTTTTTTGTTTTCATATTTGTTTAAGTTTGGTTAAAACAAATGTAAGAAAAAACTTTTATTTTTAAAATAAATATTTGTAGATAACAATCATGAATCATAAAATTTCTATTTGTTTAAATAATAAAAAAAACCTGCAAGTTATAAATCTTGCAGGTTTTTGTTTTGTGTGCTTTGCGGTTATTTAAAGATTCGCAAAGAAATCATTTCCTTTATCATCTGTAATAATAAATGCAGGGAAATCTTTCACTGTAATTTTACGAACGGCCTCCATGCCTAATTCTTCAAAATCAACAACTTCAACTGATAAGATATTTTCTTTAGCTAAAATCGCCGCAGGTCCACCAATTGAACCTAAATAGAACCCGCCATATTTTTTACAAGCGTTCATTACATCTTTGCTTCGGTTTCCTTTTGCTAACATAATCATACTTCCACCAGCTGCTTGGAACTCGTCTACATAAACGTCCATTCTTCCTGCTGTTGTTGGTCCAAAACTTCCTGATGGCATTCCGTCTGGCGTTTTTGCTGGACCCGCATAATATACGGGATGGTTTTTAAAATACTCTGGCATTGGTTGTCCAGCGTCTAATAATTCTTTAATTTTAGCGTGAGCGATATCTCTAGCCACAATCAACGTTCCGTTTAATTTTAAACGTGTTTTGATTGGATATTTTGATAGTTCGGCTAAAATTTCTGCCATTGGTTGGTTTAAATCTACTTCAACAGCTGGCTCTAAATGAGGTGCAGTTGCTGGTAAAAACTGAGCTGGATTGGTTTCCAATTGTTCTAAGAAAATTCCATCTTTTGTGATTTTTCCTTTGATATTTCTATCTGCCGAACAAGAAACTCCCATTCCAACCGGACAAGAAGCGGCATGACGAGGCAAACGAATTACTCGAACATCGTGCGTTAAATATTTTCCACCAAATTGCGCTCCAATCTGACTTTCTTGACAAATTTGTTGTACTCTTTTTTCCCATTCCAAATCGCGGAAAGCTTGACCCGACATGTTTCCAGAAGTTGGTAAATTGTCGTAATAACCCGCTGATGCTTTTTTCACAGTCGCTAAATTCGCTTCCGCAGAAGTTCCACCGATTACTAAAGCTAAGTGATAAGGCGGACAAGCCGCAGTTCCTAAATCCATAATGCGCTCACGAACAAATTCTTCTAAAGATTTGTCGTTTAATAGCGATTTTGTTTTTTGATATAAGAAGGTTTTGTTGGCTGAACCACCGCCTTTTGTTAAAAATAAGAATTCATAAGAATTTCCTTTTTTAGCATAAATATCAATTTGAGCTGGTAAGTTAGAACCTGAGTTTTTTTCTTCGAACATCGAAATTGGTACAATTTGCGAATATCTAAGATTTTTATTTTGGTACGTATTATAAATTCCTTTCGATAACCATTCTCCGTCATCTACTCCTGTATAAACGTTTTCACCTTTTTTTGCGACTACAATTGCTGTTCCTGTATCTTGGCAAGATGGTAATTCTCCACCAACGGCTACTGCAGCATTTTGTAATAAATTATAAGCTACAAAACGGTCGTTGTCTGTCGCTTCTGGGTCTTCAATAATGTTTCGTAATTTCTGTAAATGTGCCGAACGTAACATGAAAGACACGTCGTCCATCGCTTCTTGTGCTAGTAATTCTAAGCCTTTTGGGTCAACAACTAAGATTTCTCTGTCGCCTAATTGTTCTACTTTTACAAAATCTGAAGTTAATTTTTTGTAGGTTGTATCGTCTTTTAAAATTGGATACGGTTCTTGATATAAAAAGTCCATTTGTATATGTTTTGAGACGTAAAGTTATGAAATATT
>JACCDZ010716590.1_pt1 | contig 26006 bp, 21 predicted proteins | sample 7449551 | NCBI WGS metagenome assembly JACCDZ01 (sample SAMN15323452, study PRJNA562643) | freshwater metagenome | isolation source: river surface water | place: USA:Blue River Watershed | collected 2017-08-18 | reverse complement strand
CTGAACTGGCCCAGCTCGTGGCTGGCGCGGTCAAAACCCGCGAGCCGGGCCAGGACCCTGCAACGCGCACATTTCAGGCTCTTCGGATTTTCGTCAACGCCGAGCTTGAAGAGCTCGAGCAGGCGCTGAGCGCCAGCCTGGACCTGCTGGAACCCGAAGGCCGCCTTGCCGTGATCAGCTTCCACTCCCTGGAGGACCGCATCGTCAAGCAGTTCATCGCCCGCCATTCGCGCGAGGTGGTGGACCGGCGCGCGCCCTTCGCGGTGGGCGAGCCGCTCCAGCTCGAGGCGGTGGCCCGCATCAAGCCCTCGGCGGCCGAGGTCGCGGCCAACCCGCGTTCGCGCAGCGCCATCATGCGGGTGGCCAGGCGCACCGCCTACCGCGCCCCGCAAGCGGCGGCGCAAGGGTCGGCACGTGGGAGGGCGCGCTGAGATGATGCGCATCAACATCCTGCTGCTCGCTGGTGTGATGGGCTCGGCCATGTACCTGGTGCGCTTGCAGTACGACTCGCGCCACCTCTACGCCGAGATCGAGAAGTCCCAGTCCGAGGCCCGCCGCCTGGACAACGAGCGCGAGCGCCTGATGGCCGAAAAGCGCGGCCAGGCGACCCCGCTGCGGGTGGAGCAGATCGCGAAGAACCAGCTGCAGATGCGCCCGGCGACGCCGGGCATCACCGTCTACGTCACCCAGGGCGGCGCGCCGGCGCCCGCCGCCGGGAAGGTGGCGCAAGCGGAGGCGGGGCAGAAATGAGCCGCGCCGTCCAGTACACCTCCAGCCCGCTGCTGGCGTCCAAGACCCCGGTCTGGCGCAGCCGCTTCGTGCTGGTGCTGATCGCCCTGGGCTTCTTCGGCCTGCTGGCGCGCGCGGCCTGGGTGCAGGTGTTCGGCAACGCCTTCTTCCAGCGCCAGGGTGAGGTGCGCTTCGCCCGGACCCTGGAGCTGCCGGCCAATCGCGGCCGCATCCTGGACCGCAACGGCCTGCTGCTGGCCACTTCGGTGCCGGCCTCCAGCATCTGGGCTATCCCTGAGGACGTGGAGCGTGACAAGGGGCGTCTGGCCCAGATGGCGAAGCTGCTCGAGATGCCGCTGGCCGACCTCGAGAAGAAGCTGCAGGACGAGGACAAGACCTTCGTCTGGATCAAGCGCCAGGTGGACGAGCCCATTGCCCGCGAGGTGATGGCCCTGGGCCTCAAGGGCATCTACACCCGCACCGAGTACAAGCGCCAGTACCCCGAGGGCGAGGCCGCCGCGCACGTGGTGGGCTTCACCAACGTGGAAGACCGCGGCCAGGAAGGCATGGAGCTGGCCTTCGAGAAGGAACTGTCCGGCCGGCCCGGCTCGCGCCGCGTCATCAAGGACCGCCTCGGCCGCATCGTCGAGGACGTGCGCGAGCAGGTGCCGCCGGTGCCGGGCCGCGACCTGCAGCTGTCCATCGACAGCAAGGTGCAGTTCTTCGCCTACCAGAAGCTGCGCGACGCCGTCGTCGAGCACAAGGCCAAGGCCGGCAGCGTGGTGGTGCTCGACGCGCAAAGCGGCGAGGTGCTGGCCCTGGCCAACTACCCGAGCTACTCGCCGGCCAAGCGGGTCAACCTCTCGGGCGCGCAGCTGCGCAACCGGGCGCTGACCGACACCTTCGAGCCGGGCTCGACGATGAAGCCCTTCACCGCCGCCCTGGCGCTCGAGCGCGGCATCGTGCGGCCCGACACCCCGATCCAGACGGCGCCCGGCCGCATCACCATCGGCGGCGCCACCATCACCGACGCCCACCCGCATGGCGTGCTGTCGGTGGCCGAAGTGATCCAGAAGTCCAGCAACGTGGGCACGGTGCAGATGGCCATGAAGCTGCAGGCCCAGGACATGTGGGAGCTTTTCAGCAGCGTCGGCTTCGGCCAGCGTCCGCAGGTGCCCTTCCCCGGCGCAGTCAGCGGCCGGCTGCGCGCCTACAAGACCTGGCGGCCGATCGAGCAGGCCACCATGAGCTATGGCTACGGCGTGTCGACCAGCCTGTTCCAGCTGGCGCGGGCCTACACCGTGTTCGCCCGCGACGGCGAGCTGGTGCCGGTCACCCTCGTCAAGAGCACCGAGCCGGTCCCCGGCGCGCGCGTTCTCGAGGCGCGCCATGCCCAGGCGGTGCGCCAGATGCTGCACATGGCCGCCGGTCCCGGCGGCACCGCGCCCAAGGCGCAGACCGTGGGCTACTCGGTGGGCGGCAAGACCGGCACGGCGCGCAAGCAGGAGGGCAAGGGCTATGCGGAGGGCAAGTACCGCGGCTTCTTCGTCGGCCTGGCGCCAGTGGAAAAGCCCCGCATCGTGGTCGCGGTGATGATCGACGAGCCCGGCGGCGGCGTGTACTACGGCGGCGAGGTGGCCGCGCCCGTCTTCAGCACCACCGTGCAGCAGACCCTGCGCCTGATGGGCCTGCAGCCCGACATGAACGTCAAGCCCCAGGTCGTGGTCGGCGTGGAGGAGTCCATCTGATGGACCGCCTGCACAGCCCCCGGGAAGCCGCCCGCTGGATGGCCGCGCGCGTGCTGCCGGCCGGCGGCGCGCTGCACTGCGACAGCCGCCGCATCCAGCCCGGCGACGGCTTCATCGCCTGGCCCGGCGCCGCCACCGACGGCCGCAAGCATGTGCCGGACGCCCTGGCCCGCGGCGCCGCCGCCTGCCTGGTGGAGGCCGAGGGTGTGGAGGCTTTCGGCTTCGGCGAGGCGGCGGCCTCCGGCAGCGACCGTATCGCGAGCTTCACCGGCCTCAAGGCCGCCACCGGCCCGATCGCCGACGCCTACTACGAACAACCGAGCCAGCGCCTGCAGGTGCTGGCCGTCACCGGCACCAACGGCAAGACTTCCACCGCCTGGTGGCTGGCGCAGGCCGTCACCCGCGCGGGCGTGGCCAGCGAAGGCTGCGGCCTGATCGGCACCCTGGGCACCGGCCGACCCGGCCAGGTGGAATACACCGGCCTCACCACGCCCGACCCGGTGCTGCTGCAGGCGCAGTTCCGCCGCTTCGCGGACGAAGGCCTGGGCGCCTGCGCCATCGAGGCCTCGTCCATTGGCCTGGCCGAGCGGCGCCTGGACGGCACCCGCATCGCAGTGGCCGCCTTTACCAATTTCACCCAGGACCACCTGGACTACCACGGCAGCATGGACGCCTACTGGGCGGCCAAGGCCGAACTGTTCGACTGGCCCGGCCTGCAGGCTGCGGTGGTCAACGTCGACGACGAGAAGGGGGCCGAGCTCGCCGAGCGCCTCGCCGCCCGCGGCCTGCCGCTGTGGACCTATGCCTGCGAATCGGTGGGCGCGGTGCGCCCGGTGCGTGAGGCGCGCCTTCAGGCTCTGGACATTGCCTACGCCGAGGGCGGCCTGCGCTTCACCCTGCGCGAAGGCGCGGAGCGCGTCGCCCTCGCCACCCGCCTCATCGGCCAGTACAACGTCGCCAACCTGCTGGCCGTCGTCGGCTGCCTGCGCGCGCTGGGCCTCACCCTGGCGCAGGCGGCCGAGGCCTGCGCCGACCTGATGCCGGTGCCGGGCCGCATGGAGTGCCTGCAGCAGGCCGGCGCGCCGCTGGTGGCGGTGGACTACGCCCACACCCCCGACGCCCTGGCCCAGGCCCTGGGCGCGCTGCGCCCGCTCGCCGCCCAGCGTGGCGGCCGGCTGTGGTGCGTGTTCGGCTGCGGCGGCGACCGCGACGCGACCAAGCGCCCGCTGATGGCGGCGGTGGCCGAGCAGCACGCCGACCAGGTGCTGGTCACCAGCGACAACCCGCGCAGCGAGAAGGCCGCGGCCATCATCAGCCAGATCCTCCTGGGCTTCAGCCGCCAGGGCGCCGCTCAGGTCGAGGCCGACCGGGCCCGCGCCATTGCGCAGGCGGTGCAGGGCGCCGACGCCCGCGACGTGATCCTCGTCGCCGGCAAGGGCCACGAGACCTTCCAGGAAGTGGACGGCCATCGCCATCCCTTCGATGACCGCGAGCAGGCACGTGCCGCTCTCGCGCTGAGGATGGGAGCGGCCGCATGACGCAGAGCGCAGCGCAGAGCCGCCTCAAGCAAGCTCGCGCCCCCTCGGGGGGCAGCGAAGGACACGAAGTGCCGAGCGTGGGGGCCCAAATTCTTTTCACCCTGAATGAGGCCGCCGCCTGGATCCCCGGCAGCCGCCTGGTGGGCGAGGGCGCCACGCCCATCGCCCGCGTGCACACCGACACCCGCAGCCTGCAGCCCGGCGACCTGTTCGTCGCCCTGCGTGGCGAGCGCTTCGACGCCAACGACATGCTGGGTGAGGCCCTGGCCGCCGGCGCCGCCGCGGTGCTGGCCCATGCCGGCCGCATTCCCGCCGGCGCCCACGGGCTGGAAGTGGCCGATACCCGAATCGCCCTCGGGCAGCTGGCCGCCGCCTGGCGCGCGAAGTTCCAGGGACCGCTCATCGCCATCACCGGCAGCAACGGCAAGACCACCGTCACCCAGATGGTGGCCTCCGTCCTGCGCGCCTGGCAGGGCGAGGCCGCGCTCTCGACCCTGGGCAACCTGAACAACGACATCGGCGTGCCCCAGACCCTGCTGCGCCTGCGTGGCGAGCACCGCGTCGCGGTGGTCGAACTGGGCATGAACCACCCGGGCGAGATCGACTACCTGGCGCAGATCACCCGGCCCACCGTGGCCCTGGTGAACAACGCCCAGCGCGAGCACCAGGAGTTCATGGCCACCGTCGAGGCGGTGGCGCGCGAGAACGGCTCGGTCTTCGCCTCGCTGGCCGCCGGCGGCGCCGCTGTCTTTCCGGCCGGCGACACCTACACCGCGCTCTGGCGCGAGGGGGTGGCGAAGGCGCCGGCCGGCGCCACAGCGCGCTGCATCACCTTCGGCAGCGACCCGACGGCCAGCGTGCTGCTCGACACCGCCACCTGGCAGGACGGCGCCTGGCAGGTCCTGGCGCTCACGCCTGTCGGTGGGATCGAGTTCAGTCTGCGCATCGCCGGCCGCCACAACGTGATGAATGCGCTGGCCGCCATGGCCTGCGCGCTGGCCGCCGGCGTGCCCGCCGAGGCCATCACCCGGGGCCTTGCCGCCTTCGAGCCGGTCAAGGGCCGCTCGCGCAGCTTCTCGCTGGCGCTGGCCGGCCGCACGCTCACCGTGGTGGACGACACCTACAACGCCAACCCCGACTCGGTGCGCGCCGCCATCGACGTGCTCGCCGAACTGCCGGGCCCGCGCCTGCTGGTGCTGGGCGACATGGGCGAGGTGGGCGACCAGGGGCCGCAGTTCCACGCCGAGGTGGGCGAGCACGCCCGCGCGCGCGGCATCGAGGTGCTCTACACCCTGGGCGAGCAGGCCCGCGCCATGGGCGGCACCCATTTCGAGGGCATCGAGACGCTGAGCGCCGCGGTGCTGCAACAACTGCCCCAGGCCGCCAGCGTGCTGGTCAAGGGCTCGCGGTTCATGAAGATGGAGCGGGTGGTCGAAGCCATCACCGCCCAGACCCAGGGACAACAACAAAGAGAAGAAGGGAAGGTTCAATGCTCCTGAGCCTGGCCACGTGGCTGCAAACCCTCGGACCGGAATTCGGTTTCCTGCGGGTCTTCCAGTACCTCACCTTCCGCGCGGTCATGGCCGCCATGACCGCCCTCCTGATCGGCCTGCTGGCCGGCCCAGCGGTGATCCGCCGCCTGACCGCGCTCAAGATCGGCCAGCCGATTCGCGGCTACGGCATGGAGACGCACCTGTCCAAGAGCGGCACGCCCACCATGGGCGGCGTGCTGGTGCTGCTGGCGATCGCCATCGCCACGCTGCTGTGGTTCGACCTGTCCAACCGCTTTGTGTGGATCGTGCTGATCGTCACCCTGGGCTTTGGCGCCATCGGCTGGGTGGACGACTGGCGCAAGGTGGTGCGCAAGGACCCCGAGGGCATGCGCTCGCGCGAGAAGTATTTCTGGCAGTCCCTGATCGGCCTGGTGGCCGCGGTCTACCTGGTGTTCTCCATCTCCGAGTCCTCCAACCTGAAGGTGCTGGAGCTGTTCCTCACCTGGGTGCGCTCGGGCTTCGACGTGAACCTGCCGCCCAAGGCCGGCCTGCAGGTGCCCTTCTTCAAGGAGGTGAGCTACCCCCTGGGCGTGTTCGGCTTCGTGATCCTGACCTACCTGGTCATCGTCGGCTCGAGCAACGCGGTCAACCTCACCGACGGCCTGGACGGCCTGGCCATCATGCCGGTGGTGATGGTGGGCTCGGCCCTGGGCGTGTTCGCCTATGTGACCGGCAGCTCCATCTTCTCTCGCTACCTGTTCTTCCCCTACATCCCCGGCGCCGGTGAGCTCCTGATCTTCTGCGCCGCGATGGCGGGCGCGGGCCTGGCCTTTCTCTGGTTCAACGCCTACCCGGCCCAGGTGTTCATGGGCGACGTGGGCGCGCTGGCCCTGGGCGGCGCACTGGGCACCATCGCGGTCATCGTGCGCCAGGAAATCGTGCTGGCCATCATGGGTGGCATTTTCGTGGTCGAGGCGCTGTCGGTGATGGTGCAGGTGATGTACTTCAAGTACACCAAGAAGCGCTTTGGCGAGGGCCGCCGCATCCTCAAGATGGCCCCGCTGCACCACCACTTCGAGAAGAGCGGCTGGAAAGAGACCCAGGTCGTGGTCCGCTTCTGGATCATCACCATGCTGCTGTGCCTGGCCGGCCTGTCCACCCTGAAGCTGCGGTAAGACGATGAACGACTTCCCCGAGCAGCAACCCGACTCGCGAGAGGCCGCCGTGCCGGAAGGCGTGGCCGTGCCTGCGGAATCGCTGGCGCCCGTTTCCGCCGAAGAAGCGCAGGCCATCGCGAACGAGATGGCCGGTGAGATGGCCGAAGACGAGGCCGCCGAGCTGGCCCTCGCCGAGCTGGAGGAGGGCGCGCCCCTTCCCGTCCTCCCCGTGGCCCCCGAGGCCCCGGTGGACGAAGCCCCCGTGCCCCAGGGCCCGATCTTCGAGAACCAGTCGGTGCTGGTGCTGGGCCTGGGCGCTTCCGGCCTGGCCATGGCCCGCTGGTGCGCCCATGACGGCGCGCAGGTCACCGTGGCCGACACCCGCGCCGAGCCGCCCCAGCTGGCCGCCCTGCGCGACGAACTCCCGGCGGTGCGCTTCGTCCATGGCGACTTCACCCCCGATCTGCTCGAGGCCGGCGTGCACGGCGTCTTCGTGAGCCCGGGCCTGGCCCCGGCCCAGACCGAGCCCCTGCTGCAGGCGGCCCGCGCGCGCGGCCTGCGGGTCGGTGGCGAGCTGGCCCTCTTCGCCGAAGGCCTGGCCCGCCTGCGCGCCAGCGAAGGCTACAAGCCCGCGGTGCTGGCCGTCACCGGCACCAACGGCAAGACCACCGTCACCTCGCTCACCGGCCAGCTGGTGGAGCGCGCCGGCCGTACCGTGGCCGTGGCCGGCAACATCGGCCCGACGCTGCTCGACACCCTGGCGGCCCGTCGCGGCAACCAGTCCCTGCCGCAGGTCTGGGTGCTGGAGCTGTCCTCCTTCCAGCTGGACCCGAGCGGCGGCGCCGAGGCCTTCGAGCCCACCGCCGCCACCGTACTCAATCTCTCGCAGGACCACCTGGACTGGCACGGCGGCATGGACGCCTACGCCGCGGCCAAGGCCCGCATCTTTGGCCAGAAGGGCGTGATGGTCCTCAATCGCGAGGACGCCCGCGTCATGGCCATGCTGCCGGCGCCGGTCCGCCTCAAGGGCGGCAAGATGGACGAGCGCGCGCACATGACCTTCGGCGCTGGCATGCCCGCCCGTCCGGGCGACTTCGGCATCGAGGTCGTCGCCGGCATGGCCTGGCTGGTACGCGCCCTGGAAGCCGACGAGACCCAGAAGCGTCGCAAGGGCGAGGAAGAGGAGCTGCATATCCAGCGCCTCATGCCCGCCGACGCGCTGCGCATTCGCGGCCGCCACAACGCCACCAATGCGCTCGCGGCCCTGGCCCTGGCCACCGCCGCCGGCTGCCCGCTGGCGCCCATGCTCTATGGCCTGCGCGAGTACCGCGGCGAGCCGCACCGCGTGGAGCCGGTGGCGATGGTGAACGAGGTCGAATATTTCGACGACAGCAAGGGCACCAACGTCGGCGCCACCCAGGCCGCCCTCACCGGCCTGGGCGCCGAGCGCAAGCTGGTGGTCATTCTGGGCGGTGAGGGCAAGGGCCAGGACTTCTCGCCGCTGGCAAGCCCGGTGGCACGCCACTGCCGCGCCGCGGTCCTGATCGGGCGCGACGCACCCCTGATCCGCGAGGCCCTGGCGCCCGCGCTGCAGGCCGCCGGTGTACCGATGCTCGATGCCGGCTCGATGGACGAGGCGGTGCGCCTGGCCACCGAACGCGCCCACGCCGGCGACGCGGTGCTGATGTCGCCCGCCTGCGCCAGCTTCGACATGTTCCGTGACTACGAGCACCGCGCCGATGTGTTCCGCGCCGCGGTGGCGCAGCTGGCCGAGGACGCCGGTCAGTCGCTGGAGGGAGGCCTGTGAACCTGGCCGCCTTCGCGCCCCAGCGCCTGATCCAGTCCGCCGTCGCCACCGTCGGCGACTGGATGGCCGGCGGCCGCAAGGGCGAGGACGACATCCCGGTGCCGGTCCGCGGCAGCTACACCCCGTCCACCGGCAAGGTCAGCCTGGCCCAGTTCGACCAGACCCTGCTGTGGGTCATCCTGGGCCTGCTCGCCTTCAGCCTGGTCATGGTCTATTCGGCTTCGGTCGCCCTGCCGGACAACCCGCGCTTCGCCCGCTACAGCCACAACCATTTCCTCACCCGCCACTCCATCGCCCTGGCCCTGGGCTTCATCGGCGCGGTGCTGGCCTTCCAGGTGCCGATCGCCACCTGGGAGCGCTACGCGCCCTGGCTGTTCGTGGCCTCGCTGGTGTCCCTCATCCTCGTGCTCATTCCCGGCATCGGCGTGGTGGTCAACGGCGCGCGGCGCTGGGTGTCGCTGGGCTTCATGAGCTTCCAGCCCTCGGAGCTGGCCAAGTTCGCCGTCGTGCTCTACGCGGCCAACTACATGGTGCGCAAGATGGAGGTGAAGGAGAACTTCCTGCGCGCGGTGGTGCCGATGGCGGTGGCGGTCGGCCTGGTCGGCGTACTGCTGCTGGCCGAGCCCGACATGGGCGCCTTCATGGTGATCGCCATCATCGCCATGGGCATCCTGTTCCTGGGCGGCGTCAACGCCCGCATGTTCTTCCTGATCGCCGGCGTGCTGCTGGTGGCCTTCGTGCTGATGATCGCCCTGTCCGAATGGCGACGCGAGCGCATCTTCGCCTACCTGGACCCCTGGAGCGAGAAGCATGCCCTGGGCAAGGGCTACCAGCTCTCGCACGCGCTCATCGCCATCGGCCGCGGCGAGATCTTCGGCGTCGGCCTCGGTGGCAGCGTCGAGAAGCTGCACTGGCTGCCCGAGGCGCACACCGACTTCCTGCTGGCCGTCATCGGCGAGGAGTTCGGTTTCGTCGGCATCCTGCTGATGATCGCCACCTTCCTCTGGCTGGCCCGCCGGATCATGCTGATCGGCCGTCAGGCGGTGCAGATGGACCAGCTCTTTGCCGGCCTGGTGGCCCAGGGCGTGGGCATCTGGATCGGCTTCCAGGCCTTCATCAACATGGGCGTGAATCTGGGCGCGCTGCCCACCAAGGGCCTGACCCTGCCGCTCATGTCCTATGGCGGCTCGGCGCTGCTGTTCAACCTGATCGCGCTGGCCGTGGTGATGCGCATCGACTACGAGAACCGCCAGCGCGGGCGGGGAGGGCGCGCATGACCGCCACGAACCGCACCGCCCTCGTCATGGCCGGCGGCACCGGCGGCCACATCTTCCCTGGGCTGGCGGTGGCCGAGGCACTGCGCGCCCGCGGCTGGCAGGTCCACTGGCTGGGCGTTCCCGGCAGCATGGAAAGCCGCCTGGTCCCGCCGCGCGGCTTCGCCTTCGAGGAGGTGCAGTTCGGCGGCGTGCGGGGCAAGGGCCTGGTGACCCTGGCCCTGCTGCCCCTGCGCCTGCTGCGTGCCTTCTGGCAAAGCCTGCGGGTGGTGCTGCGCGTCAAGCCCTGCGTCGTCATCGGCCTCGGCGGCTACATCACCTTCCCCGGCGGGATGATGGGCGTGCTGGCCGGCAAGGCCCTGGTGCTGCACGAGCAGAACTCACGTGCCGGTATGGCCAACAAGGTGCTGGCCGGCGTGGCTGATCGTGTCTTCACCGCCTTCCCACAGGTCCTGAAAAAAGGCGAGTGGGTGGGCAACCCGCTGCGCGAAGCCTTCCTGCGCCAGCCCCAACCCGCCGAGCGCTTCGCCGGCCGCAGCGGCCCGCTGAAGCTCCTGGTGGTCGGCGGCAGCCTGGGCGCCAAGGCGCTCAATGACGCCGTGCCCCAGGCCCTGGCCCTCATTCCGGAAACCGAGCGTCCCCAGGTCACGCACCAGGGCGGGGCCTCCCAGATCGACGCCCTGCGCGCAGCCTACCAGGCCGCCGGCGTGCAGGCCGAACTCACCCCCTTCATCGAGGACACGGCCAGCGCCTTCGCGCAGGCCGACCTCGTGATCTGCCGTGCGGGCGCCAGCACCGTGACCGAACTGGCCGCCGTCGGCGCCGCCGCGGTCTACGTGCCCTTCCCGCACGCGGTGGACGACCACCAGACCACCAACGCCAAGTTCGTGGTCGACGCGGGCGGCGGCTGGCTGCTGCCCCAGAGCGAACTCACGCCCCAAGGCCTGGCGCAGCTGCTGCAGTCCCTCACCCGCGAGGAACTGCGGGCACGCGCCCAGGCCGCCAAGGCCATGGAAAAAACCGAGGCGACGCAGATCATCGTCGCCGCCTGCGAGGAACTGGCGCAGTGAAGCACGCCGTCAACCACATCCACTTCGTCGGCATCGGCGGCTCCGGCATGTCCGGCATCGCCGAAGTGCTGCGCAACCAGGGCTACGAAATCTCGGGCTCGGACCTGGCCGACTCCGCCACCCTGCGCCGCCTGCAGGCCCTGGGCATCACCACCTGCGTGGGCCATGCCGAGGCCAACATCGCCGGCGCCGACGTGGTGGTCACCTCCACCGCGGTGCAGGCCGACAACCCCGAGGTGGTCGCCGCCCGCGCCCGCAAGATCCCGGTGGTGCCGCGGGCCATGATGCTGGCCGAGCTGATGCGCCTCAAGCGCGGCATCGCGATTGCCGGCACCCACGGCAAAACCACCACCACCTCGCTCGTGGCCAGCATGCTGGCCGAGGGCGGGCTCGACCCCACCTTCGTGATCGGCGGGCGCCTCAACAGCGCCGGCGCCAACGCCAAGCTCGGCGCGGGCGACTACATCGTGGTCGAGGCCGACGAGTCCGACGCCTCCTTCCTGAACCTGATGCCGGTGATGTCGGTCGTGACCAACATCGACGCCGACCACATGGAGACCTACGGCCACGACTTCGGCCGCCTGAAGCAGGCCTTCGTGGACTTCCTGCACCGCATGCCCTTCTACGGCACTGCCATCCTGTGCACGGATGACGCCGCGGTGCGCTCCATCCTGCCGGACGTGCAGTGCCCGGTCACCACCTACGGCGTGGGCGAGGACGCCCAGGTCCGCGCGGTGAACATCCGCGCCGTCGGGCCGCAGATGCACTTCACCGCGCAGCGCCGCAATGGCATCGTGCTGCCCGACCTCGAGGTGGTGCTCAATCTGCCCGGCCACCACAATGTGCTCAACGCCCTGTCGGCCATCGCCATCGCGGTCGAACTGGGCATCCCCGACGCTGCGGTGGTCAAGGCCTTCGCCGGGTTCCGCGGCGTGGGCCGCCGTTTCCAGAGCTATGGCGAGCTGCCGGTGCCGGCGGACCACGGTGGCGGGCGCTTCACCGTCATCGAGGACTACGGTCACCACCCGGTCGAACTCGCGGCGACGCTGTCCGCCGCCCGCGGCGCCTTCCCGGGTCGCCGCCTGGTGCTGGCCTTCCAGCCGCACCGCTACTCGCGCACCCGCGACTGCTTCGAGGACTTCGTCAAGGTCGTGGGCATGGCCGACGCGGTACTGCTCGCCGAGGTCTATGCCGCCGGCGAGGCGCCCATCGTGGCCGCCGACGGGCGCTCGCTGGCGCGCGCGGTGCGCGTGGCCGGCAAGGTGGAGCCGGTCTTCGTCGACGACATCGGCGGCATGCCCGACGCCATCCTCGAGATGGCGCGGGACGGTGACGTCGTCATGTGCATGGGCGCCGGCTCGATCGGGGCGGTGCCGGGCAAGCTGGTCGAGAAGGTGGGCAAGGCATGAGCGCCGTCATGAAAACCCCCGTCGACGTGAAGGCGCTGGGCAAGGTCGCCGTCCTCATGGGCGGCCTCTCGGCCGAGCGCGAGATCTCGCTGCTCTCCGGCGAGGGCGTGCTCAAGGCCCTGCGTTCGCGCGGCGTCGACGCCCACGCCTTCGACCCCGCCGAGCGCGCGCTCGACGACCTCCCCCGCGAAGGGTTCGACCGCGTCTTCATCGCCCTCCACGGCCGCTTCGGCGAGGACGGCACGGTGCAGGGCGCGCTGGAGCTCCTGGGCATTCCCTACACCGGCTCGGGGGTGATGGCCTCGGCCATCGCCATCGACAAGGCCATGACCAAGCGGGTCTGGCTGTCCGAGCAGCTGTCCACCCCGCGCCATGTGCTCCTGAAGAAGGGCCGCTACACCCCCGCGCAAGTCGCGGCGGTGCCTGGCCACCTGGGCCTGCCGCTGATCATCAAGCCCGCGCGCGAGGGCTCCTCCATTGGCCTGGCCAAGGTGACCGACGCCAGCCAGATGGCCGCCGCGGTGGAAGCCGCCGCCGCGCTGGACAGCGACGTGCTGTGCGAGCAGTTCATCGCCGGCGACGAAGTGACCTGCCCCATCCTCGGCACCGGCGAGGACGCCCGCGCGCTGCCGGTGATCCGCATCGTCGCCCCCGACGGCAACTACGACTACCAAAACAAGTACTTCACCGACGACACCCAGTACCTGGTGCCCTGCGGCCTGCCCGCCGGTGAAGAGGCCGCCATCCAGCAGCTGGCCCTGGCCGCCTACCGGGTGCTGGGCGCGCGCGGCTGGGGCCGGGTCGACGTGATGATCGACGCCGCCACCCGCCAGCCCTACCTGCTGGAGCTCAACACCTCCCCCGGCATGACCGGCCACTCCCTGGTGCCGATGTCGGCCCGGGCCGACGGCATCGCCTACGAGGACCTGTGCCTGCGCCTCATCGCCGGCGCCGCCCTCGACCTGCGCAAGCCGGCCAAGCCCGCTGCCGCCGTGAACGGAGGCCCGCAGCCGTGAAAGCCGCCGCCGCCATGCCCCTGCCGCTGGACCTGCGCCTCATGAACGCCCTGTCGGTGCTGCTTTTCGCAGCCGCGGGCCTCATGGCGCTGGCCGCGCTGGGCTGGTGGGCGCTGCAAAGCCCGGCCTTTGGCCTCACCCGCATCACCGTGCTGGGCGACGTCGCCCACAACAGCACCGCGACCCTGCGCGCCAATGTGGCGCCGCGGGTGACCGGCAATTTCTTCACCGCCGACCTCGGCGGCGTGCGCAAGGCCTTCAAGCAAGTGCCCTGGGTGCGCGAGGCGGTGGTGCGGCGCGAGTTCCCCAACCGCCTGCGCGTGTTCGTACAGGAGCACCGTCCGGTCGCCTTCTGGGGCACCGACAGCGACACCACCCTCGTCAACAGCTTTGGCGAGGTGTTCGAGGCCAACCCCGGCGACGTCGAGCAGGACGGCCTGCCGCGCCTCGTCGGCCCGCAGGACCAGTCGGCCCAGGTGCTGGCCATGTACCGGCAGCTCGTCCCCCTGTTCGAGGGCGTGGACATGGGCCTGGCCCGTCTCACGCTCACCGGCCGCGGCAGCTGGCAGGCCGAGACCGACACCGACGCGGTGATCGAGCTCGGTCGCGGCAGCCCCGAAGACATCGTGGCGCGCGCCCAGCGCTTCGCCCAAACCATCACCCAGGCGGCGTCGCGCTACGGCCGCCGCACCGAAGCCGTGCTCTCGGCCGACCTGCGGCACGGCGACGGCTACGCCATCAAGCTCCGGGGCGTCACCACGGTGACCCCCGACACACAGAAGAAGTAACGAGGATCGTCATGGCAAAAGAGTACAAGGACCTGGTCGTCGGACTGGACATCGGCACCGCGAAGGTGATGGCGGTCGTCGCCGAGGTGCTGCCGGGCGGCGAGCTCAAGCTCGCCGGCCTGGGCGTGGCGCCTTCCAACGGCCTCAAGCGCGGCGTGGTGGTCAACATCGACGCCACCGTCCAGAGCATCCAGCAGGCGCTGAAAGAGGCCGAGCTGATGGCCGACTGCAAGATCACCCGGGTCTACACCGGCATCACCGGCAGCCACATCCGCGGCATGAACTCCTCGGGCATGGTGGCCATCAAGGACAAGGAAGTCACCCCGGCCGACGTCGCCCGGGTGGTGGAGACGGCGCGCGCCATCAACATCTCCACTGACCAGCGCCTGCTGCTGGTCGAGCCGCAGGAATTCATCATCGACAACCAGGACGTGAAAGAGCCGATCGGCATGAGCGGCATCCGCCTGGAAGCCAAGGTGCACATCGTCACCGGCGCGCAGAGCGCGGCGGAAAACATCATCAAGTGCGTGCGCCGCTGCGGCCTGGAGGTCGACTCGCTGATGCTCAACCCCCTGGCCTCCAGCCTCTCGGTGCTGACCGACGACGAGAAGGAACTCGGCGTGGCCCTGGTCGACATCGGCGCTGGCACCACCGACGTGGCCATCTTCACCGGCGGCGCGATCCGCCACACCGCGGACATCCCGATCGCCGGCGACCTGGTCACCAGCGACATCGCCATGGCCCTGCGCACCCCGACCAAGGACGCCGAGGAGATCAAGGTCGAGGCCGGCTTCGCCAAGCAGCTCCTGGCCGACCCCGAGCAGCAGGTCGAGGTGCCTGGCCTCGGCGACCGCAGCCCCCGCATGCTCTCGCGCCAGGCCCTGGCCGGCGTGATCGAGCCGCGCATCGAGGAGATCTACCAGCTGGTGCAGCAGGTGGTGCGCGAGTCCGGCTACGAGGAGGTGCTGGGCTCCGGCATCGTCATCACCGGCGGCAGCTCGGTCATGCCCGGCATGGTCGAACTGGGCGAGGACATCTTCCTGAAGCCCGTGCGACGCGGCATCCCCAAGTACGTCGGCGCGCTCTCGGACATGGTCGCCCAGCCCCGCACCGCCACCGTCATGGGCCTGCTCGAGGAGGCCCGCCTGGCCCGCGTGCGCGGGCACAAGGTGGCGCAGAAAAACGGCGCGGTGAAGTCCGCCTTCGGCCGCTTCCGCGACTTCATCGTCGGCAACTTCTGATGATTTCTAACGCCCGTCACCTCTGGCTCGCGCGGGGCAGTCCGCCGCCTCCGGCGCGGCGGGACCGATCGCGATGCGCCGACCCGCCGCCCCAGTGAAAAAAACAGCATCGGACAGAACAAAACAATCGAATACACGGCAACTGCAGATTTAGAATTAGGAGTCAGCACCATGAGCATCGAAATGATCGAAGTCGAAGAGTTCAATCAGGGTACGCAGATCAAAGTGATCGGCGTCGGCGGCGGCGGCGGCAACGCCGTCGAGCACATGATCGAGAGCCAGGTGCAAGGCGTGGAATTCATCTGCGCCAACACGGACGCGCAGGCCCTGACCCGCACGGCCGCCCACAAGACCATCCAGCTGGGGGCTTCCGGCCTCGGCGCCGGCAGCAAGCCCGAGAAGGGCCGCGAAGCCGCCGAGATCGCCGAGGACAGCATCCGCGACGCCATCTCCGGCGCGCACATGCTGTTCATCACCGCCGGCATGGGCGGCGGCACCGGCACCGGCGCCGCGCCGGTCATCGCCCGCGTCGCCAAGGAAATGGGCATTCTGACCGTGGGTGTGGTCACCAAGCCCTTCGACTGGGAAGGCGGCCGCCGCATGACCAACGCCGACAACGGCCTGGCCGAGCTAGAAGCCAACGTCGACTCCCTGATCGTCGTCCTCAACGAGAAGCTGCTCGAGGTGCTGGGTGACGACATCACCCAGGACGAGGCCTTCGCCCACGCCAACGACGTGCTGAAGAACGCCGTCGGCGGCATCGCCGAAATCATCAACGTCCCCGGCCACGTCAACGTCGACTTCGAAGACGTGCGCACCGTCATGGGCGAACCCGGCAAGGCCATGATGGGCACCGCAGTGGCCGAGGGCCCGGACCGCGCCCGCCTGGCCGCCGAGCAGGCCGTGGCCTGCCCGCTGCTCGATGGCATCGACCTGTCCGGCGCCAAGGGCGTCCTGGTGCTGATCTCCGCCGCCAAGGGCAAGCTCAAGCTGTCCGAGTCCAAGATGGCGATGAACACCATCCGCGCCTACGCCTCGCCCGACGCCCACGTGATCTACGGTACCGCCTACGACGAGTCCCTGGGCGACCAGGTCCGCGTCACCGTGGTGGCCACCGGCCTGTCCCGCCAGGGCATGCAGCGCCGCCCGCCCATGACCGTGATCCGCACCGGCACCGACAACGGCCCGGTGGGTTACGCCCCGGCCACCCCGGGCCTGGGCGCCTCCACCGGTTCCTCGTTCGGCTCTTCGCTGGGCGCCATGCCTTCGGTGCCCACCCTGGGCAGCGTGGTCGCCGGCCCCTCGGCCTCGGCGCCTTCGGTGGCCTCCGTCGCCCCGACCCTGGGCTCGGCCTCCGCCGGCCTGTCGGCCGACGTCAACGTGCCCAGCGTCTGGCGCAACAACCGCACCACTGCGGCTGCCAAGGTCGACGCCCTGGCCGCTGGCGGCATGGACGACCTGGAAATCCCGGCCTTCCTCCGCCGCCAGGCGGATTGATGTTGCGCCAGCCTCACGAGACATCCCACGCGGATGGCTCGTGAGATTTAACAGGTGATGTCCTACCCCCCGGCCAGTCCGAGGCGTTAGACTTCCCCGCATCCCGCCCTTGGCAGTACGCCGTCCCACCATCCCGGACGCGCCGACCCCAAGGGCGTTTTCGTATCTGATGCGAGGAGCGGGGCATGCCGACGGCGATCCTCATCGACGGGGCGTCAGATCCTCAAGCGAGGGCTGCGCCTGGGGGACCTGAGGGAGGGGGACGTCATCCCCCATGCGCGGCAAAAAGGGGTGGACATGCGGATCGGCATCGACATCGCCTCGCTCACCCTGAAAAAGCAGGTGGACCAGATCGTCCTGATCGCCGGAGATGCCGATTTCATCCCCGCCGCCAAGTTGGCGCGCAGGGAGGGCGTCGACTTCATCCTGGACCCCATGTGGCAGTCGGTGCCACCCGGCCTCAATGAGCACATCGACGGCTTGCGAAGCACCTGTGCCCGGCCCCGGACAGGGATATCCGCCCCGTCCGTACAATCGGGCCCATGCTCCAGCAGCGCACCCTCAAGACCCTGACCCGCGCTGTTGGCGTGGGGCTTCACAGCGGCCAGCGCGTGGAGCTGACCTTGCGGCCCGCGGCGCCGGACACCGGCATCGTCTTCCGCCGCGTCGACCTGGCCCAGCCGGTCGACATCCCGGTCTCCGCGGAGTCGGTCACCGACACCCGCATGGCCTCGACCGTCTCCAACGGGGGCGCCAAGGTTTTTACTGTTGAACACCTCATGTCGGCCTGCGCCGGCCTGGGCCTGGACAACCTCTACGTCGACATCACTGCCGAGGAAGTCCCCATCCTCGACGGCTCCTCGTCCTCCTTCGTCTTCCTGCTGCAAAGCGCCGGCATCGTGCTGCAGAACGCGCCGCGCCGCTTCGTGCGGGTGCTAGAGCCGGTGGAAGTGCGCGAAGGTGAGGGCGAGAACCTCAAGTGGGCTCGGCTGGACCCGTACCACGGCTTCAAGGCCAGCTTCGAGATCGATTTCGCCCACCGGGTGGTCGACGCCACCGGCCAGCGCTACGAGTTCGACCTCGGAAGCGGCAACTACAGCCGCGACATCGCCCGCGCCCGCACCTTCGGCTTCACGAAAGACGTCGAGATGCTGCGCGCCAATGGCCTGGGCCTGGGCGCGGGCCTGGACAACGCGGTGGTGATGGACGACTACCGTGTGCTCAATGCCGACGGTCTGCGTTATGACGACGAGCTCGTCAAGCACAAGATCCTCGACGCCATGGGCGACCTGTACCTCCTGGGCAAGCCCCTGCTGGCGGCCTACAGCGCCTTCCGTTCGGGCCATGGCCTGAACAACAAGCTGCTGCGCCAGCTGCTGGCCCAGCCGGGCAGCTACGAGGTGGTGAGCTTCACCGACGACAAGCTCGCGCCCGCCGGCTTCCTGCAGCCGGCGCAGGCCTGGTAGCGGGCCGGTTACCCCGGAGGGACACGCCATGCTGCTCTTTCGCTGGGCCATCCTCCTGCTGCTGCTGGTCGCAGGCGTGAATTTCGCGTTCTACGCCGGCACCGGCCAGCCCCGCTTCAAGCGCTGGGGCTGGATCGTCCTCAAGTGGACCCTCCTGGCCGCCTTCGGCTTCTTCACCGTCCTGATTCTCGAGCGCGTGGCCTGAGCGGCCGTTCGCTCAGGCCTCGAGCAGCGCCTTGGCGATGGTGTTGCGCTGGATCTCGCTCGTCCCGGTGAGGATCCGGTACATCCGCAGCATGCGGAACAGCCACTCCACCACATGGCCCTGCACGATCCCCGCGCCGCCATGCACCTGCACCGCCCGGTCGGCGACCCGGAAGGCCGTTTCCGAACAGAACAGCTTGGCCATCGCCGCCTGGCCGCGCGGGTCCTCGCCGCGGTCCAGGGCGGTCGCCACGCTGAACATCAGCGCCCGCGCCGCGGACAGTTCGGTGGCCATGTCGGCCAGCAGGTGTTGCACCGCCTGGAAGCCGCCGATCGGCTGGCCGAACTGCACCCGGGCCTGCGCATGTGCCACCGAGCGCTCCAGGGCGATGCGCGCCAGGCCCAGCATGGCGGGGCAGTGGAGCAGGCGGTTGACGGCGATGCGTCCCATGGCCAGGGCCAGGCCCCGTCCCCGCTCGCCGATCATGTTCGCCTCGGGAATCTCCACGCCGTCGAGCACGATGTCGCCGGTGTGGCCCTGGCCGGCCAGGGTCTTGTACCCGGCCTCGACCCGGTAGCCCGGGCGCGAGGCCTCGACGAAGAAGGCGGTGATCTCCCGCACCTCGGGGTCCTCGCTGGTGGAGGCGAGCACCACCGCGAGATCGGCCAGGGGCGCGCCCGAGATGTAGCGCTTGCGGCCCGTGAGCCGCCAGCCCTGGGCCGTGCGCTCGGCCCGCGTGGACAGCGCGCCCGCGTCGGAGCCCGCGCCCTCTTCGGTCAGCGCGAAGCAGGAGGACAGCCGCGCGTCCAGCACCGGCTGGATGAAGTGGGTCAGCTGATGGGGCGTGGCTTGGCGATACAGGGCGCCCACGCGCGGCGGCCCGGACAGCTCGCCGTTGATGTGCGGCGCCAGCGGGCAGTTGCTGGCGTAGACATGTTCCTTGACCTGCACCTGCTCGGCGACGGAGAGGCCCGCGCCGCCGATCGCCTCGGGCAGCTGCACGCCGTAGAGACCGCGGTCCCGGGAGCGGCGCCAGACCCCGCGCAGCAGCTCGCGGGAGGCGCCGCCTTCCCAGGTGATGCTTTCGGCGGCCACCAGCGGGGCCAGGTCCTCGGCGATAAACGCGTCGATGCGCGCCATGATGTCGGCGGCCTTGGCGGAGACCGGCGGAGCATCGAGCAGGGTGGTCATGGGCTTCAGGCGCCGATGAAGTGGCCCGCCAGCTCGCGCAGCAGGCGGACGTTGGGTTTGTCGAAGCGATTGGGCCGTGCCGGGCCATCCCAGGCCCCGAACTGCGCGATCACCAGCTCGGCGCGCGGGCAGACATAGAGCCGCTGGCCGTAGCGGCCGTTGCACTGGAAGGCGCCGACGTCGTCGTGCAGGGGCCAGAAGAAGCTGCGGTAGGAGCCGGTGGGGTAGACCGCGGAGAAGGCGCCCTGGCGGAACAGCGCCTGGTCACCGCCGCGGCGGACGTCCGCCAGGAAGGCCGCGGGCACGATCTGGCGGCCGTTGTACCAGCCCTCGCACCGGAGCATCTCGCCAAAGCGCGCCATGTCGCCGAGCGTGAGGCCCAGGCCGCCGGCGGTGAACTCGGCTCCGGCCTTGTCGACCGAGTAGAAGGCGTCGCGGGCCGGGCCCAGCGGCGCCCACACCAGCTCGGACAGCAGCTCGGCGATCGACTTGCCGGTGGCCCGTCGCAGGGGCCAGGCCACCGCCTCGACCTGGCCGTTGTCGTAGAAGAAGCTGCTGCCGTGGGCGCCGCCGCGGGGCTTCTTCAGGACGAAGTCGTAGAAGTCGGCCGCCGTGTCGGGCCGGCGCGGCATCAGGCCGAGGATCTCGAACACGCCGCCGTCCTGCGCCCCCACCGTGTCGGGCCGGCCGGCCAACTCGGGACGCTGGATGCCGGCCTGCATGTCCATCAGCTGGCGCAGGGTGGCGTCGCCCATGGCCGAGCCGCGCATCTCGGGCACGTAGTACTCGGCGGTCTTGGACAGGTCGACCACGCCCTGGGCTTCCAGCACGCCGACCAGCGCGCCGATGAAGGACTTGCTGATCGAGGCGCTGCCGTGCAGGGTGTGCGGCTGCATGCCGTGGAAGTGCCGCTGATAGACGCAGCGACCTTGATGCAGGACCATGAAGCCGTCGATCTCCATCGCTTCCAGCAGCGCCAGCAGGGTGCTGCGTTCTCCCTCCAGGCCGGTGACGGGCAGGTCGTCCAGGGCCAGGGGTGCGGGAGGGAGCGCGCTCACCGGGCCATCACCGCGCCAGACCGGCACCGTGGGGACCATGGCCTGCCGGCTCATCAGGCTCCAGCGGAGAAAGGGGTTCTTGAACCAGTTCTCGCCGGAGATGCGGGTCTCGGGGGCGGGCGGGAAGCCGTGCATCACGCGCGGCGTCTTGTTGTCTTCCATGGCGGATCCCTGTGTGAATTCTTCAGTTGACCAGGCGTTCCCGGCCTTCCCAGTAGCGCGCCTTCAGTTCTTTGCGCGAGAGCTTGCCGTTGGCGTTCTTGGGCAGCTGGTCGGTGAACTCGACGCTGCGCGGCTTCTTGAAACCGGCCAGCAACTGGCCGCAGTGCGCGATCAGCTCGTCTTCGCCCGCCTGCATGCCGGCGCGCAGCACCACCACCGCCTTGACCGCCTCGCCCCAGTGGGCGTCGGGCACGCCGACCACGCAGGCGTCCTGCACCGCGGGGTGGCGGTACAGGGCCTGCTCCACTTCCGCCGGGTAGACGTTGAAGCCGCCGCTGACCACCATGTCCTTCTTGCGGTCGACGATGAAGAGGTAGCCCTCCTCGTCTACGCGCGCCAGGTCGCCGGTGTGCAGCCAGCCATCGACCAGGGCCGTGCGGGTCAGCTCGGGCTCGCGCCAGTAGCCGGCGAACACGTCGGGACCGCGCACGCAAATCTCGCCAATGCCGCCGGGCGCCACGACCCGGCCGTCGTCATCGAGCAGCTCGACCCGTGACTCGCCGAAGGGCCGCCCGCAGGACAGCAGCAGTTCCTCCCGGCCGCCTTCGATCGCGAGGCGATGGTCGGCGCTTGACAGCAGGACCAGGCCGCCGGTGGTCTCGCCCGCGCCATAGCCCTGGGCCAGGGTGGGGCCGAACCCCTCCCAGGCCTCCCGGATGCGTGCCGGCGCCATGGGGGCGGCGCCGTAGTTGACCATCTTCAGGCTCGAGAGGTCGTGGCGCCGCAGCGCCCCGTCGGCCAGGATGGCGCTGATCATGGTCGGCACCAGGTAGGTCCCGCTGGCCCGGTGCCGGGCGATCGCCGCCAGCAGGCTCTCGGGCTCGAAGCGGTCGAGCAGCAGCAGGGTGCCCCCCTGTGCCAGCCAGGGCTGCATGAACATGCCGCTGGCGTGGGAGACGGGCCCCGACAGGGCCAGCACATCTCCGGGCTCGCAGCGCAGCCGGCCCATGATGACCTTGCGGATCGACGCCAGCCGGTTGCCGACAGTGTGCATGGCCGCCTTCTGCTTGCCGGTCGAACCGGAGCTGTAGTGCAGCACCGCCAGTTCACCCAGACCGCGCTCCACCTCGGGGTTGACCGTGCTGGCCTGTGCCAGCAGCGCCTCGTAGTCCAGGCAGCCGGCCTCGGGCGCGCCGAAAGCGACCAGGGGGATGCCCTGCAGGACATCGAGGGCGCGCACCCGCTCCAGGTGGTCGGCGTCGGTGAGGAAGATGCGCGGCTCGCTGTTCTCGACGCAGTCGCGGATTTCCTCGTCCGAGAGCCGGGCGTTGAGGATCACCTTCACCAGACCCGCCTTGAACAGCGCGCACTCGAGTTCCACCAGCTCGGGCCGGTTCCAGGCGATGGCCGCGACCCGGTCGCCTGGCGACAGACCCAGGCCGAGCAAGGCATTGGCCAGGCGGCTCGAGCGCTCGTCGAGCGCGCGGAAGCTGATGCTTCGCTCCCGGTAGAGGATGGCGGGCCGATGCGGCCAGTAGCGGGCGGCGCGCGCCATGAAGGCGCCGATGTTGGCGCGGCCTTCAGTCATGGCGGACCGCCTCAGTCAGCGACGAAGCCGGTCTTGCGGGCGATCGCGCCCCAGGCCTCGGTCTCGTACTTGAAGCGCTCGGCCATGTCGCGGGGGCTCATGGGCACCCAGTGGCTCCACTGCGCCTCTCGTTTGGCCGCCCACTCCGGGGTGGCGTTGAGTGCATTGATCGCGTGGGCCAGCTGGTCGATGACGGTGGCCGGCGTGCCGGTCCTGACGTAGTAACCGGTCCAGCCCATGCGGTCGTAGCCGGCGTAGCCCAGTTCCTTGAAGGTCGGCACTTCTGGCGTGTACTTGAAGCGATCGTCCATGGCCACGGCGAGCAGGCGGACATCACCCTTGGTCAGCAGGCCGCGCAGGTTGAAGATGTCCATCATGATGAAGTGCACATTGCCGCCCATCATGTCGAGCAGGGCAGGCGCGACGCCCTTGTAGGGCACATGGGTCGCCGGCAGGCCGAGTTGCTCACTGAGCTGGTAGCCGTACAGGTGGGACACCGAGCCATTGCCGATGGAGGCGTAGTTGAGCTTGGTGCCCTGAGTGCGGGCCCAGGCCAGCCAGTCCTTGAAGGTCTTCGCCGGGTGCGCGGCGGGGACCGCCAGGCCGATGGGCGCGAGGCCCGAGAAGGCGACCGGCTGGAAGTCGCGCACCGGGTTGTAGCTGAGCTTGCGGTAGATCGAGGGGGCGATCGTCATGGCCGCATTGGCCAGCAGCACGGTGTAACCGTCGGCCGGGGCATTGATCACGACCTGGTGTGACAGCACGCCGCCGGCGCCCGGCTTGTTGTCGACGACCAGCGCCTGGTTGTTCAGGGCGGGTGTGAGCCCTTTGAGGAATTCGCGCAGCCGAAGGTCGACCGCATCGCCGGCGGCGGTCTGGGTCACGAAGCGCAGGGGCCGGCTGGGCCAGGCCGTTTGCGCCTGGGCGCCCAGGACGCTGGCGAACGGAGCGGCGAGGGCGGCCTGGATCAGGCGGCGGCGATGCGGCTGGAACTTCATGGAAGGCGACCTTCGGCGAAATGGTGATGCCGGGAGTTTGGCCCGGCCGGGACTTCCGGACAATAATCGCATGGGAGGTTTCAATAACTATTGGTTATGGACCTGCCCGCCCCATCCCGCGTCTTTTGCGATTGCCCTTCGTACCGTGCGCCTTGAAGACCTGAACTACTTTCTCGCCATCGCGCAGGAGCGCAATGTCGGCCGTGCCGCGCTGCTGCTCGGTGTGTCCCAGCCCGCCCTGTCCAAGAGTCTGCAGCGACTCGAGGGCGAGCTGGGTTTCCGGCTGTTCGAGCGTGGCCCCAAGGGGATGGACATGACCCCGGCCGCGCAGGCTTTCCATACGCGGGTCAGCGCGATGCGTGGCCACCTGAGTGATGCAATCCGGGAGGCCTCCGACATCCACCTCGGTGCCCTGGGGGTGCTGCGAGTGGGCATATCCCCGCTGTACATCGACCCCGTCTTCAGCCCGGCGGCCGCGTTGCTGCGCCAGCAGCGGCCCGCGGTGCGCATCCAGTTGGCCATCGACCTCAACGACGGCCTCCTGGCGGGCCTGCGCGCGGGCGACCTGGACCTGGCCCTGTGCAACATCGAGACCGGCCAGGCCGGGGACCTGCACCAGGAGAAGCTGTTCCGCGACGACCTGCGCGTCATCGTGCGGGCCGGGCACCCGCTGACCCGAAAGAGCGGGGGGCTGTCGCTGGCCGATCTGGTCGGTCATGCCTGGATCCTGCCGCGCACCGGCGTTTCCGCGCGCCGCCAGGTGGAGGCGCGCTTCGCCGAGAAGGGGCTGCCCGCGCCGGAGGTCGCCGTCGAAGTGGGCAGCACCGTCACCCAGCTCGTCGGACTGGTCGGGCGCAGCGACCTCGTTTCGGTGATGGGGGAGCGGATGATCACCTCGCAGGGCGCGTCCGATGTGACGGTGCTCGACGTGCGCGACGGGCGCTGGATCCGCCAGATCGGCCTGGTCACGCGCCGCGCGGGCCACCGCTCGCCTCTGGCCTCGCGCTTCATCGAGATCGTGCGCGAGGTCATCGCGGCCGAAGAAGCGCCGCCAGCCCGCGCCCGCAGCGCTCGTCGCTGAGCCTGCCGGCAGCGGCCGCAGAGCCGTGCCAACTGTTTCGCGCGCAGCCGTGCCTGAGGCAGGAACTCGAGCCTGGGCACGGCGGTCTGTCTCTCGCGCCAGGGCGGGCCTTGATGCGACACGCAGCCGCGTGCCGCGGATGCGGACGGCCCGGGTCGCACGTCCCTTCCGATCCACATCCCATCTCCTGAGAGGTGTCCATGACCCTTCGAGAACGATTCCGGCCCGCGCGGCTCACCCGCAGCGCCCTGGGCCTGGCAGCCGCCCTTGCGCTGGCTGCCTGCGGCGGCGGAGGCGGCGGCGCGCCACCTGCAGCCGGCGCGCTGGCCCCGTCCGAGCCCGTGATGGCCCGGTCCTTCGGGACCGAGGTGATCCCCGAGCCCGCCGCAGACCCGGCCGATCCCTTCCACACCGACGCCGCCGCCGGCGTGACCACCTACATCGTGCAGTTGCGCGAGAGCCAGGGGGCGCGCGCCGCCGATTACGCGGCCTATGCGTCGTCCATCTACATCGGCGAGGTGACGCAGGTCTACACCAACGTCATCCAGGGCTTCGCGGTGAGGGTGCCCGACGGCCAGTCCGAGGCCTTCGTCACCGCCATGCACGCCGACCCGAACGTCGCCTCGGTGGAGGAGGACAAGCCCATGTACGCGCTGGCGGACATGGTGCCCTCCCGGCCCTGGGAGAACGTGCAGCTCAATCCGCCCTGGGGCCTGGACCGGATCGACCAGCGCAACCTGCCGCTGGACAACCAGTACGCCTTCAACTACACCGGCGCCGGCGTGCACGCCTACATCGTGGACACCGGCATCTACCGGAACCACGCCGACTTCGGCGGCCGGGTCACCTCGGGCTTCACCTCGATCAACGACGGCCGGGGCACCGACGACTGCGACGGCCACGGCACGCACGTGGCCGGCACCGTGGGCGGCGCGACCTGGGGCGTGGCCAAGGGCGTGCAGCTGGTGCCGGTGCGGGTGCTCAATTGCAGCGGCTCGGGCAGCACCAGCGGCATCATCGCCGGGCTGGACTGGATCGTCGCGAACGCACGCCGGCCGGCCGTGGCCAACATGTCGCTGGGCGGCAGCACGTCCACTTCGCTCGACGCCGCGGTGCGCCGCGTGGTCGCCTCCGGCATCCCGGTGGCGGTGGCTGCGGGCAACGAGAGCAGCAACGCCTGTGGCGGCTCGCCCGCCCGCGAGCCCAGCGCGCTGACGATCGCCGCCTCGGACCGCAACGACCAGCGCGCCTCGTTCTCCAACTACGGCAGCTGCGTCGACATGTTCGCGCCGGGGGTGAGCATCACCTCGGCCGGCATCTCCTCGCCCACGTCCACCGCGGTCAAGAGCGGCACCTCGATGTCGTCGCCGCACGTGGCCGGCGCCGCCGCCCTGGTGCTGCAGGCCTTTCCGGCTTACGGCGCCGAGCAGGTGGGCAGCTACCTGAAGTCGATTGCCACGCCGGACAAGATCTCCAATCCGAACGGCTCG
>JACCDZ010488576.1_pt1 | contig 26017 bp, 29 predicted proteins | sample 7449551 | NCBI WGS metagenome assembly JACCDZ01 (sample SAMN15323452, study PRJNA562643) | freshwater metagenome | isolation source: river surface water | place: USA:Blue River Watershed | collected 2017-08-18 | reverse complement strand
TAAAAGCCACTTTGTGATAGAATATAGATTGCCTACTGAATCTGAGTTTAATGATGCGCTGAAATTAGAAAAGGAAGTTAACTACAAGCATTTTGATACAAAGTACCATTTGTACCATGTTAAAACGAAAAACAAGAACGATGGCCCAGTAAATCTTTCAACTAATGTTTCTGAGATGACCGACGAAGTCGGAAAAGCTTTAGGAGGAAATTTTGTAAATAATATACAAAATATTAAATCCTACGTTTCATCTGAAAAATGGCTAGGATTCAGATGTATTGCTGAGTTGAAGGCTACAAAATAACTCGAAATCTGATACTTGAATGTTGCACCATGTTGCCAATATAAACAAGAAAATAAAGATTAATTTATGATTATCTTTTCCATATGTTCACCATTTTCGGTTGTAATCTTAACAAAATAATTTCCGGTTTCTAGAATATTTACACTGAATTGAAAATGAGTAGCATTGATTTTTTCAGTGAATTGCTATCTCCTAAATTACTACGCAAATTGCGTTATTCAGAATGCGTAATTTGTTTACTTGTTCTTTAGTATATCAGAATCTCTTGGAGGCATTTTTGAATTTGTTTCAGCTCCAATTTTGAAATCGTTCCAACACGCGATTTTAATCTACTTTTTGATATCGATCGAACGTGCAATGTCAAAACCTCTGAGGTTGATGCTAAGCCATTCGCAGAAGTTGGGTTTAAAATAAGATTTCCGTGGTAGTTTTTGATCTGGGTTGTTAGTGGGGCACAAATCACTACATTGGCATATTGGTTAAGTAAGTTTCCACTAATAATTACTACAGGTCTGAAACCAGCTTGTTCACTTTCTTCAACAGGATTCAAGTTGGTATACCAAATTTCGCCTTGTTTCATTCTTCGTCCAATTGACTCAAATAATCCGCCATTCCTTCTTCTGCAATTTGTTTGATATCAGCATCTTCTGCCATCCGTTTGTAGGATTTGATATACGATGCACGATTCAACTGCTCTAAATAAATGCGTAGCGCTCGTTCAATAAGCGTATTTTTAGGTACGGAAAGTTCCTTGGCTTTGTTGGCAAGTTGTTCTAAAAGATCATCCGGCAACGAACTCGTGAAAGTTGACATGTTTTTGATTTATAAATATAAAATGTAAATATAAAAAATAAGTATGAATCATTTAACGACAACCACAAACTTTTCTATCCATTCACCGTTTTCAGTTGTAATCTTAACCAAATAATTTCCGGCTTCCAGAAAATTTGCACTGAATTCAAAATGCGTAGCATTGATTTTTTCAGCGAATTGCAATCTTCCCAATTCATCAAGTAATTCAATGGAAACAATCGGTTCATTTGCTTTTATCGTGATTTCAGATGAACTTGGATTCGGAAAAACCTGAAATTCAAACGATGAAACTTCATCCAAGACAGCCACATTATCAAGGCGCCACGTTTCATTGAAGCGCGTATCTGTTGAAACACCCGTTGTGTAATACAAATCATGTTGAACCAAAAAAGCCACACCGCCTTTGCGTGCTACGGAAGGAAAATCGGGCAAAAAATCGGTAGTAAAATCACTTAAATGAATACGTTCTGCGGAAGTTAGGATTTGTCCCGTAGAATCTAAACCACCAAATAAAAACAATAAACTATCGGTTTGTGTGCAACCCACATACGACCTTTTTCCCCAATCGAGAGTTGGAACAACTGCCCATGAATCATTACTTGGCAAGTAGCTCAAAATTTCTGCATTGTGCCCCGTTTGGTTGTTCAAATTGTTCCGTCCCAAGCCAATGAAGGCATTATTTTGAAACGTAAAAGCGATTCCTCTCCAAATACCATCTGTGGGAATATTGTTTTTCTGAACCCAAGTTTGGGTGGTGAAATTGTATGTCCAGACCTCATTCAGCGTTCCGTTTGTATTTTTTCCACCAACAACAAACCATATATTATTCAACAAAAACGCTACCATTCCGGCTCTTCCGGCAGCAGGAAATGGACTTAGTTCAGTCCAACTATCGGTTACAGGATCGTAGGTCCAAAAATCGTTTTGGTAATTTCCAGCGCAATCAATTCCTCCAAAAAGATATCCTTTGCCATTGTAGGAAGTTGCACTGGCATACTGTCGTTCTTTTCCTGCAGGCAGGGGAGAGGAGTTACCCCAACTTTGTGTCGCTTCATCGAAAAAATAAAAATTGCGCGTGCATCCAAAACCTACTTCGCGTCCCGTTCCAATAAAATGTTTGGTTCCAATTTTAAAATAGGAGGCATCATCGCGTGGAGTTCCGGGAAAGGAAGTCGCTTGATTCCAGGATTGAGAAAATAGATTTCCACAAAGTAGAAGATGCAACAGCAACATGAGTGGCAGATTCAAGTGTAAAATCTTCTTTTTTTTTGTCATGTTTTAAATTTCAATCTTGATGTAAGTAAACAACGTATATAATTAGATTAAATTATGGATTACATGAAGTTCCGTTGTTTTACATGAAGCCGTGGTGTGCTCTAGTTTACAATTCTTCCGTTAACTTCAACATATAATTGGTACTTCTACCACCTTGCGGACTTTTGATTAAAACTCCTTTTTCTATCAAGTCTTGTATATCGCGCAGCGCGGTGTCTTGAGAGCATTTACCCATTTTTGCCCATTTCGTGGTATTCAAAACGCCTTCAAACCTGTCCAAGAGTTTGTTTAATATGTTGTGCTGTCTTTCGTTGAGAACAGTTCGTGCATGTTCAAGCCAAAAAAAGTGTTTCACGATTATTTTTTCAAGCAGTTCATAGGAGTGGGTGATGGCATGTAACAAACACGTTAAAAACCACTCAAGCCAAGCTGTTATATCCAACTCTCCTTTTTGGCTTTTTTCCAAATGAAGGTAATAGGCGTTTCGTTCTTTGCGTATTTGAACCGACATACTATAAAATCGGTAGGATTGTTCATCTGATCGGGCGAGCAACATATCTGTTAATGCGCGAGCTATTCTTCCGTTTCCATCTTCAAAAGGATGCAATGTCAAAAACCAAAGATGAGCCACTCCGGCTTTCAATACCGAATCAATTTCATTTTCCTTATTAAACCATTCAAAAAACTGGTGCATTTCATCCTCTAGAAGGTGTGCAGGCGGGGCTTGAAAAAGTACCCGTTCTTTTCCCATCGCTCCCGAAACAACCTGCATGGGACCCAAAGAATCATCTCGCCAATTTCCTGTTATGATCGGAAACATGCCACTTTGCCCTCCCGGAAACAAGGACGTGTGCCAGCTTAAAAGCCTTTTTTTTGTGAGTTCTTGATCAAAAAAACCGATGGCATCTAGCATTAAGTCCACTATTCCATCCACATTATGGTTGGAGTGTACGAGCCCAGAAACATCCAAGCCGAGTCTTTTGGCTATGGAAGATCTTACTTGTTCTTTTTCGAGTATTTCGCCTTCTATTTCAGTAGATTTTAGAATTTCTTCGGTTAAGATTTCAAGATTTGCCTCGTTGCGGAGATTAAAGCCAAGTGCAGCCATTTTTCCGATTAATCTCCCTTGTTTGTTGCGCACAAGCGATAGCAAAGGCAATAGTTGCTCACTTTCCCAAGTGAAATTAGGCCAATTTGAGTATTGATATAGGTACTTCGCCATTTATTCTCCGCATTTCTTGCAACAAATGTACTGTTTTTTTATGGGTTTTAAATTATTCTCCGCATTTTTTGCATAGATTAACACAATTATTCTCCGCATCCTATCCCAAGCCAAGGATTATCTATAAAAATATGAGAATAATAGTGGTTATTTATTTCCAGAAAGGAAAAGTGGAGAATGGAATTTTAATCGAATTATCAACTAAATCGGTTTCTCAAATACACTTTGTATGCTTCTTTGAATACCACTTTTGCTGCCAGTGCTTGCAAGAAATTAGGTGTATTCAAGATGGATAAAAATTCCTTTTCCGGTAAGTCAATTGTATAAAGCAACTGCAGTAATTTGGTCTCGCCCAAACGCATTATTTCCATTAATTGTTCGGCAACAGCTTGCTCAATTTCCTCTCTTGTTAATGCAATCTCGCTAAATTCTTGACTAAAATAAAATCCGTTTTGATTGAAATCTTTCGCCAATTGTTTCTGTGTGTTTAAAACAAACACTTCGTTCGAGAATTCAGGAAGGAGTAAATCTGTGTACATTGACATAAATGTATGGATTGTTTTTGGATTTTCTGTCACTTTTTCAATTTGTTTGAGACAGATTGTCAGTATTGATTGGATGGCATAATGGTTGACAAACTTCAGACGTCTTAAAAAAATACAATTTATGAAAACAGGTCAAATTCATGTTCAAACGGAAAACATTTTTCCAATTATTAAAAAATTCCTTTATTCGGACCATGAAATTTTCTTGAGAGAATTGGTTTCGAATGCAGTGGATGCGAGTCAAAAGTTGAAGTTTTTTGCTAAAACTGGAGAGCATACGGGCGAAATTGGCGAATTAAAAGTAGAGGTAATTGTAGATAAAGAAGCAAAAACACTTACAATTCGCGATAGAGGTATTGGTATGACTTCTGAAGAAATTGACAAATACATCAACCAAATTGCTTTTTCTGGTGCAGAGGAGTTTGTAGAAAAATACAAAGGAACAGAAGGTGTTGAACAAATCATTGGTCACTTTGGATTAGGTTTCTATTCCGCTTTCATGGTTTCTGAAAAAGTTCAAATTCGCACGTTGGCTAGATACGAAGGTGCTGAAGCCGTACAATGGGAAAGTAATGGTTCTCCAGAATATTCAATCATTCCTATTGAGAAAGCAGAGCGTGGAACAGATATCGTTTTATTCATCAATGAAGAATCTGCTGAGTTTTTAGAAAAAAATAGAATTGAAGAAATTCTTACGAAATACTGTAAATTTTTACCAATTCCAATCGTGTTCGGTACTAAAACAGAATACATTGATTCTCCAGAAGGCGAAAAGGATGAAAATGATAAAATTAAACGAGTTGCTATTGAAGTAGAAAATCAGGTGAACAATCCTGAACCTGCTTGGACAAAGGCTCCGGTTGATTTAAAACAAGAGGATTACGATTCATTTTACCGTGAATTGTATCCAATGACATTCGAGCAACCATTGTTTCATATTCATTTAAATGTAGATTATCCGTTTAACCTAACTGGTATCTTATATTTTCCGAAAATCAAAGAAAATGTTGAGGTTCAACGAAATAAAATCAACTTGTATTCCAATCAAGTTTTTATCACAGACAGCGTTGCTGAAATCGTACCTGAATTTTTAACCTTATTACATGGGGTAATTGATTCTCCAGATATTCCGTTAAATGTTTCTCGTTCGTATTTACAAAGTGATGGTAACGTGAAAAAAATATCATCTCACATCACTAAAAAAGTGTCTGATAAATTAGCAGAGATGTTCAAAAACGATCGAGCTGATTTTGAAGCAAAATGGGATGATCTTCAAGTTTTTGTTCAATATGGAACATTAACCGATGAAAAATTCGCTGAAAAAGCAAAAGCATTTACTCTTGTTAAAACTTCAGAAGGAAAATACTACACCTTAGAAGAATTAAAAGAAAAAGTGGCTCCGGTTCAAACCGATAAAAACAACAAAGTGGTTTTCTTGTATACGCCTAGTGTTGAAGAACATTTTACGTTTGTAAAAAAGGCTAAGGAACGTGGATACGAAGTGTTGGAAATGAATGGGCCATTAGTTCCACATTGGATTTCCAAAATGGAACAAGCGATGGAAAATATTTCCTTTGCACGCGTAGATGCTGATACATTGGATAAGTTAATTAGCAAGTCGGATGAAATTCCTTCTAAATTATCGAAAGAGGAAGAGGAGAAATTGAAAGGCATTTTCGAAGGAGTAGTGAGCAAAGATAAATTTACGGTTCAACTGGAAAGCATGTCTTCGGATGAGTAACCTATTTTAATTACCCAACCTGAGTTCATTCGTCGTATGATGGAGCAGCAAAAGATGGGTGGCGGTGGCTTTTATGGGGCTTTTCCGGAAATGTATAATTTGGTGGTGAATGCCAACCATCCAACAATGGAGGCTATTTTGACTAAAGAATCCGCTAATCAAACTGAAAATGCGAAGTATTTAGCAGATTTAGCGATGCTTTCTCAAGGAATGTTGAAAGGAGAAGCGTTGGATGCCTTTATCGAAAAATCTTTAAAGAATTTAAATTAAAAATACAATTCTTCGGATTGAGTTAAGGTTAATATTTTTAATTTTGAGCGGAGCATAGTCTCCGCTTTTTTAAATTCATTCATTTGTATAAGTTCATTTTTGCGCTAGGCGCACTCATTTTTTTCCGCAGCTGGAATGCGGTAATACTTGGTTTTATTGTCGGTTCATTATTTGATATGAACGAACGAAACAAAGCCGGATCTGGTGGTAAACGCTTTGGCAACATGAATGCCGATGAGGTATTCAACTACTATCAGCAACGTTCATCTGGGGTAAACGAAATTCAAACCATGCTGATGGCGCTTTCTGCTGCGGTAATGAAAGCCGATGGAAAGGTGTTGAAAGCGGAATTAGATTACGTGAAAGCTTTTTTTGCGAATCAATTTGGCAGCCAATTTCAAAAAAATCAACTTCAAACGTTGAAACAATTTTTGGATGCACCCTCTATTCCATTGAATCAAATTTGCTCAGATATTCGAACAAAAATGCAACCAGAAGTACGCATACAACTCGTGCATTATTTATTTGGAATTGCCAAAGCTGATGGTGATGTATCTACGTCTGAAATGCAACAAATTGAGCAAATTGCTGCTATGCTTGGTGTTCCATCCATGGAATTTGAAAGCGTTAAAAATATGTTCTACCGTAACGTTGATTCCGATTACAAAATACTAGGAATTGAAGCATCTGCTACTGATGAAGAGGTAAAAAAAGCGTATCGCAAAATGGCTGTTACGTTTCACCCGGATAAAGTAGCAAGCATGGGAGAAGAATATCAAAAAGGGGCTAAAGAAAAATTCCAGAACATTCAGGAAGCCTATGAAGCGATTAAGAAGAGAAGAGGAATGAAGTGATTAATCCACTTGAAAAAGAGCATTGGTTACCAACATTTTTCCATTTTCCCAAAATCCTCTAAACAAAGGATTGTCTATGAACAAAATCACCTTTCCTTGTCCTTGTTCCTGAATTCCAACTACCAGTGATTTGGCTTGTAAAGGGGCGGCTTTGTGACCTACAAATCCATTTCTATGATCATCCATTTTTTCAATGGTTACCGGACTAAAACCGTTTTCCAATGACTTCCATGAATCAGAACTCATTCGCAAGGTGTAGTAATTTTCAATTCCAAAGTTGATCGGGTGTGATTTGTCTAATTTACAATTGTAAATCGCGCCAATTACATTGTTTGACAATTCATTTCTTTCTGCATTGGAATAGGCAATTGTTTCTTCCGTGGAACTTTTCTTCTTTTTTCCTGTTTTGGATTCGTCCACATCTCCTGTTTCTAACTCCTCCGCAGAAATTTCATTTAATCCAATGGTTCCTCCAATTCGTTCATATGAATCGCCAAAAGCTATCACTTTACCGCCGTTTGTAATCCATTCCGTTAAATTGGCTGACTGGTTGTAAGATCCTTCTGGAACAAAAATGGTTGTGTATTCATCCAAACTGGAATACGTTAAATCTGATTCTTGCATCAAAGTAACCGGAATCGATAGATTATTCTCTAAAAAATGCCAAATTTCTCCAACATTCAAAGAACTTGTATTTTCTCCAATAAGAAGGGCTACCGATGGTTTTTCAATGAGTTTCACGTCGGAATACCCAAAATCACTTCCTTTTTCAACCATCCCTGTCCTAGTTTGAGTAATCTGAAGTTTATATTCAGTTGACCAACCCATTAAATCGGATGCTAAACTTGTTTTATTTTCTGAACTTAGAATAAGCAAGGTTCCTGCTGCATATTTTTGTCCCAGTTGCTCAAACCCTTTTGCATGTTTTCGTATGGCAATTCCTTTGTTTAAAGCGTGGGTTAAAAAACGAGCCGTATTCATTCCTTCCCATGGGATGATGAATGCATAACTTGTAGCAGATAATTCTTCTTTGGGTGCGCGGGTAGGTGCAAAATCTTGAACCGGGATAAGGTGCTCACTAGCAATTGCTTTCAATCCATACGCATAGGGCAAAGACCAAGAGGTAATATCGTAGGTTAACGAATCGGCAACTTTGGTTTTTGGTTCAAGTAATACGTGTGCCAGCGTACCTTTGGGTTGATTGAGGTTGACTAGTAAACTGATTTTATCCGTTACGATGGATTCAATTTTCTGCGTTTCATAATTAAACCCTTTGATTTTTTGACCATGAGGCAAATAGGAGTATTGAATTTCATGCTTATTGAGCAACGCCGCTAAATTTTCTACTTGTTCGAATTTACCTTCTAAGACATAAGACATGTATGGAAACTTCTTTTCTTTGGTGAATTTTTGCTGTTCTGAAATCAAACGACTAGTCATCTTTGAACCATATTCAACGGTGGAAAGTCCTGTAATTACATGGTGTTCAACACGTTCTTCGATGGTAAGTGTGTCCCCGTCATTGGTTAAAATGGCAGTGCCCGCTCGTCCATTACCTGCTTGTTCATAGGTCATTCCAATTGCCCCACAAAAGGTAGGGTAGGTGTCACCATAGCTTGGATAGAGTAAATCAAATTCTTTGGATGTGAAATATTGCCATCCTTTTTCATCAAAATACTTGGCGTTATTTTTCCCCATTCCATTTTGAAATTCACGTTGCCAATCCGTAATCACTTCATGATAAGGTTCTGCTGCGGGTGCAAAATAATAAGGTTCGTTTATTCCTTGTTCATGGAAATCTACGTGCACGTGGGGCAACCATTCATTGTATTTTTTTATACGTTGTTGAGATTCAACTTGCGTCAACCAGGCCCAGTCCCGATTTAAATCAAATAAATAGTGATTGGGTCTACCACCTGGCCATGGTTCTTGGTGTTCAGCGGCTGACGGATTTGGATTGGCTAATGCTGTTTTATATTGATAATACCAATTCACATAACGATCTCTACCATCTGGATTTAAACACGGATCTATGATCACAACCGTATGGGTTAAATCTGCAGCATGTTTTGTCAGTAATTCAAAGGCTGTTTGCATCGCTGCTTCTGTGCCGGAAGCCTCATTTCCATGCACGTTATAGCTCAACCAAAGGATGGATATTTTTTCATCACTACTTCCTTTTTTATGCGTTGCTTTGATTTGGTCTAATTGAGCAATATTTTCGGGTGTACCAATGTAAGCGAGCATTAAATCACGGTTTTCATTGGTTTTTCCATACATTTCAATTTTAATTTGTTTTGGAAAATTAGCCTCAAGTGCCCTGAAATAGTTGACCACTGTATGTTGTGGCGTAAACCGAGTACCGATTTTATATCCTAAATACTTTTCTGGTGTGAATGATTGGGCACAAACCATAGAGCTCGTAAAAAGAAAAGAGAAAAGGATGTGTAAGGAATATTTCATAAGGAGATAATTAGGCGAACATGCAATTAAATTTTTAATACTGACAAAACTAAAAGTTGATTTTTTCCATTCTGCGAATACGAATATATCAATTTTGGTGAGTTCGGGGAAATATTTGATTGTCATTCTTGAGAATCATAGAAGATTCCAGTTGTATTTTTCAAATTTTCACACACTTTATTAACCTTTTGCTAACTTAATGAAAATTCAAAATTCATTTATTCTTTACGTAAATGAATATTTTCTTTTCTTTGTTTATCAACATTGCTTTACTATTTTTGACAAAAAGGAGGTAAAATATCCTTCTGGTTAAAACTGTAAATGCTTCAAACTAAATAGACAATAAAATGCTTATATTTTAATTTGTAGTGCTATAGCCAACTAAATAAACTTCGAAATTAGATCAAAATATGACACAAAAAGAAAAGGAAAATGTAGATAAATTAAAGGAAGCAATGAATAAAAATAACGCAGTGACTTTTATTTACCAAAATGAATTGAAAATTGTAGAACCTTACTTAATTGGTGAATTATACGATAAATTCAAAAATCATTTATTGGAGGGGGAATGGGCACTAAGAGCATGGTTTTTAAACGGTGAAACCTCTCAAAAAGTGGATGAAAAAGAAGGAGATAGATGGCGGATTTATAAACTAAATGAAATTGATAAAATTACCATTCTCGACACAAAAATTTTCTTTTACAGACCACTCTACGATAAATGGGATAAAAATTTTAAACGAATCGAACTTTTCTTTGATCAACCCGATTGAATTATCAAAAACTTGATTTTAAGAAATTATTTGAGACAAAAAAACAGTTGAAATTAATTCTACAGAGAAATAGATTTAATGACCCAAAACAATCCTTCCTTTTTGCTGCGAACTAGTATGTTTTATTACCTCATTATAACAATACCTTCAAATTCTTAATGCGAATAAAGCGAAAATGATCTCCATTCCATTCTGAGTGTACGAATATATTAATTCTGGAGGTTACGGGGAAATATTAGTGATATTATTCTACTAAAACTAAACTTTTGAAACTAAAAGGCACTAAAATTATTGAGGAAATGAAAGTTTATTTGACGATTTCATTCAAAAAGTTTATATTTGAATGAAAAAAATGATATATTGTGCCGAATTTAATTGGGATAATTTCAGATTTTAATTACAATTATTTAGGAGATAAATGAACAGACCTATCCTGTTTTGCTCTAAAAAACCAAGGTTAAAGATACCAATTTTGTAACTAATATAATTTTATGAACAAGATTTACTTATTCGTTCTATTAAACCTTTTCAATTTTAATTATTTTTCACAAAATAGCTTGATTGGTGATGGATTTGGTGGTCGTCTCTGGTATAAACCAACAAAATTTGGTGTTGGTTCATATACTGCTTTCTATAAATGCGAAGGAGTGGAGAAAAACCAATTAATTGCATGGGGATTTAACTACCATAATCAATTTGGCACAGGTAATATTGTACAAAGTTCGATAGTTCCTATAGATATACCAAATATGAATAATGTTGAATACTTCAGTTCTGGTTACATGATGGGAGCAATTAAATATGATAAATCTGGCTGGGTTTGGGGAATTACTGGCAATAATGGATTAGGATCATCAATCGGGTTTTCTGAAGAACCATTTGAAATAATTTCAAACGCCAAATTTGTAAATGCCTCTATTTGGTCTGTTTCATTTGTAAAGTATGATGGTACTGTTTGGAGTGTGGGAACAAATCTCTGCGGTAAATTTGGCAATGGAATGGTTAATAACAACTTTGATAGTACGCTAATTCAAATGAATAATGTTAATACTGCAGTAAGAGTTTCAAGTAATCGTTGTTCTACCAGTGTTCTTCTTGAAGACAGCACACTAGTTGTGTCTGGAGAATCTATAATTGGTTTAGGCCCAGACATTCTCTCAACATATTCTCCATTACCAATAATTGATATACCTAAAGTAGTCGATATTAAATCTCATTATTATGGAACAATTGCTCTAACAGAAAATGGTGACGTATATTTTTGGGGATATGTTGAATCCGGTGATTCCGTAATTTTTAGCCCATACAAGTTAGAACAACTATCTAATATAATAGCAATATCAGCCTGCGAAGATGGCAGGCATTTTTTAGCTTTAGATAAGGATAAAAATTGTTTTGGTTGGGGCAATAATGAAATGAATCAATGTGGAGTTCCTAATTCTTCCTTCTGGTTAATTGGTCATGATAATATACAACTTGTTGCAACTGATGTCATTGATATTATGGCAAGCGAAGAGTTTTCCTACATTGTTAAGTCAGATGGAAGCTTATGGGGTATTGGATCAGGTCGTATATGGCTGAACCTTGAAGAAGAACCTAGGAATGTCTTTACTAAGATTACACCAGAAAATTTACCTCAGTGGTGTGATAACCAAATTGAAAGTTCATCGAACACAAATGTATTTTCCCCGAATGGAGATGGGGTAAATGATTTCTTTAATTTTTCTTCTTTAAATAGTGAAAAATTTGAAATTAAAATTCTAAATCGTTGGGGTATTGTAGTTGCTGTAATAGACGAATCAAATAGTGGATGGGATGGGAATGATCAATTAGGAAAGAAATGTACGGAAGGTATATATTTCTACAAGCTAAGTTATAACAAAGAAGGAAGTGGTCTGATTCATAAACATGGATTTTTCAATTTAATTCGGTAAAAAGTTCAATTTTACAATCAATTTAGATGATTCTGTCAACCCGCATGGTGATGGATTTCGTTTAACACCTTGTTATTAAATAAACAGTCCTAGACATCGAGTTTAATTTAATTGGTACTGTTGTGCTTTATTTAATATTTGTTCTTCGTATCAAGATCAATGCTGGTAGATAATAAAGTGTTTAGGAATCCGATCCATCTAAAGACGAAAAGACGGTTATGGACAATGAACAACCCAAAAAAACATCGAATAAATTTGGATAAAGTAAACTAATTAGTTAACTTTGTTTCATTGGCAAGAGAAATCATTTTTTTCGGGGATAATGTAATTGACTTTTATAAATCTCAGGATTCAAAAGTTCAGTTGAAAATTGAATATGTATTAGATCTAGTTCGCTTTGAACGACAAGTTCCAATTAAGTTCTTTAAGAAACTAGAAAGCACAAATGGGATTTATGAAGTGAGAGTAATTACATCTCAAAAGAGCATTCGAATACTATGCTTTCAGGATGAAGGAACATTGGTTGTCTTGACTAACGCGTTTGTTAAGAAAACGCAAAAGACTCCGAAAAATGAAATCAAACTCGCTGAGAATTTAAAAACAGAATATTTAAAACAGAAAGAAGATGAAAAACGTTAAAACATTTGATCAACTCCTTGACGAGAAATACGGAAAAAAAGGAAACGCAGATAGAGATCAGTTTGATGCGGATTCTCTTGCTTTTAGATTAGGCGTTATGCTTAAAGAAGCACGCGTTGAAGCCAACTTAACTCAAGAGGAACTTGCGGAAAAAACGGGAACGAAAAAAAGTTACATTTCAAGAATTGAACGTGGCTTAAGCGATATCCAAATTTCTACTTATTACAAATTAATTGAACTTGGTTTAGGGAAGCATCTAAACATTTCAATAGGATAAAAGGCATATAATACACTGTAATCAAAATGGAAGGTTGACATTTGACTTACCTCCTGAAATATGAGAAGCTTTGCAAAAGACAATTCCAACCCAAAGAGAGTTTTGGAAAGACAACAATTTTGACTATTATACAGTGATCATCACACCCACCATAACGCAATATGATAGTATTTATGAAGGACAAAGCATTACAGGTTCGGGAGTAAAGAATGGATTTTTAATTCAATCTTCGAACAATCCTTTCAATGATTTTTCAACAATGAAATATGTCTTCAATCACGAAATGATGCACGATTGGATTGGTGGAAAAATTTCAATGCGGAATGAAGAGTTGAATTATTGGTTTAGTGAAGGGTTTACCGATTATTACACTTATAAAAATAGATTACGTAGTAACGACATTACTTTTAACGAATGGCTTGAAAGTTTTAATATAGAAGTTATAAAAGCACATTGGGAAAATCCAGAAAAAAATAAACCAAATTATGTAATTAAAGACGATTTTTGGAAGAACCAAAATGTTGAGAAAATACCTTACAGAAGAGGAGTAATTTTTGCTTTTTGGTTAGACAATCAAATTTTAAAGAAAAGTAATTATACAAAATCTTTAAACGACTTATTGCGAGATTTATTGAAAATTTGCACAACAGAAAATAGAAAATTTACTGATGAACTATTTTTAGAAATAGCACAAAAATATCTTGAAAAGGATATAACCTATTTTTTTCAAAAACATATCATAAATGGATTAGATTTTGAATTAAAAAACGAAGATTTAATTAATGAATTTAAAATTGAATACATTGGAAAAATTCCTAAAATAGTAAGCAAAAATGATATGACAAATAAATACATTTTGAAATAAAAACAACGAACCGCTAACATGGGTTTGCCAAAAGTGGGACTTTAGTGCTGAATTGAGCTTTTGGAATACTAATGAACATTGTGCTAAATTTGAACTTTAGTACTTCAAATTCCCCACCTTCGGCAAGCCCTAGACCGTTAGCTGTCACCCTATGAACGACCGTGCAAACTTCAACTGGCGGACAAAAAAACTAAAAACCAAGCCCACCCACCACCCCAAATTTTAGCGACCAGAATTTTTTTTTCAAAAAATTTGCGCAACTAAATAATTGCATATATATTTGCAATCAAATAATTGCACAATGGAATCAAGGCGAGATATTTTTCAGGCAATAGCCGACCCGACAAGACGGGCGATTATTACACTTATTGCATTACAGGCAATGACACCAAACGCCATTGCCGAACATTTTGACACTTCACGACAAGCAGTGTCCAAACACTTACAAATTTTGACTGAGTGCGAATTGGTAACACAAAACCAACAAGGCAGAGAAATCTACTACCAACTTGAAATTGACAAAATGAAAGAAATAGATAAATGGCTTGAACAGTTCCGCAAAATTTGGGAAACAAGATTTAATCAACTTGATAATTTATTAGAAACAATTAAAAAACAGAAAAAATGAACAGTAACTTAAAATTTGACTTTGAAGTCAACAAAGAAAACAACACGATTGTTGTAAGGCGTGAATTTGCTGCAAACCTTGAATTGGTTTGGAAGGCTTGGACAACCGCAGAACTATTAGACCAATGGTGGGGTCCAGAACCTTGCAAAGCAGAAACAAAATCTATGGATTTTCGTGAGGGCGGACATTGGCTATATTGTATGGTTATTCCTCCATCTCTTACAGGTGAAGAGACAGACCAAAGGAATTATGGAAAACAAAATTTCGAAAAAATTGTATTGCACAAAAGTTTTTCGGGAACAGATGTTTTTTGTGATGAAAATGGAAAAGTAAATCCAGAATTTCCAGCAGGAAATTTTGAAAATCAGTTTAACGAAACTGACGGAAAAACGACTGTTACAATGATTTCAAAACACAATAGCTTTGAAGATATTCAAGCTGTAATTGAAATGGGCTTTAAAGAAGGTATTGAAGTTAGTTTTAACCAACTTGACGAACTATTCAAATGAAAAAAGAGACATTGAAAAGTATCGGAGCTGTCGTTGCAGGCTTTTTCGCATTGGTAATTTTATCAGTAATTACGGACAGTATTTTGGAAAAAGCAGGGATTATGAAAACCGACCCATTTGTTGAAAACCCTGTTTGGCTGATTGCAATAATTATTCTGTATAGGACGATTTTCAACACGTTCGGTTGTTGTTTAACAGCACGACTTGCACCCACAAAACCAATGAAACACGCTATTATTCTTGGAGTAATTGGTGTTGTATTAACGGTTGTCGTACTTGTCGTTGCTTGGGACATTCCACCACGTTGGTATCCTATTTCGCTTATAATATTAACACTTCCTGCGGCTTGGCTTGGCGGAAAAATGGCAATTAAAAAAGTAGTATAATTTGGTTGCAAATAGACAACCTAAACAGACAGAAAAGAAGGGCGAACAGCTAACATCACCTATACACAAGCAGGGGTTCAATGCTTCGTATGACAGTTTTACTAAATTTGAACTTTGGTGCTTCGTATAAAGTTTTGTGGTTAAAATCGCCACCTTCGCCAAGCCCGAAACCGTTACAAGCAAGTGTATATTGAGTTTGACTAAAAACATTTTAAAATGGAAAAATGGACAACTAGTTTAGAGGAAATTACCAACCAAGTTAAGAAAGAATTTAGTTTACTTACTGAAAATCAATTAAATTATAAACCCAATTCAGTTTCTTGGAGCATTGCGCAGAATTTAGAGCACTTAATCGTTGTAAACGAAATCTATTTCCCAATTATAACATCAATAAAAACAGGAACATATAAAACCCCATTCATTTCAAAAATAGGATTTATGGTTTCGTTTTTTGAGAAAACAGTATTAAATGCAGTACGACCGGACAGAAAAAAGAAGATGAAGACGTTTCCAGTTTGGGAGCCAACTACAAGCAATGTGATAAGCGACATTCTAAATAGATTTCAAATTCATCAAATTGAACTTATACAAAAAATAGAAGGTGCAAAAGAACTTGTTGAGAAAGGAATTGTTATTTCTTCACCAGCAAACAAGAACATTGTTTACAAATTGGAAATAGCATTTGATATTATAGTTTCACACGAACAAAGACATTTAGAACAAGCGAAAGAAATATTACAACTAATGAAAATTAACACCAGCCACTAACAGGGGCTTTGCGTCTGGCGGGCTGACGTGTAAACTTGGGCCTTTGTGCTTCAAATGAACTTTAGAAATAAATTGAAAGTAAGTGCTTGGAAAACCGCCACATCGCCAAGCCGTTTTCCGTTAGCGGTCAGCTTAAAAAGACCTATTAAACATTAATAGACAGACAAAATGAAAAGCAAGATTTTAAATTCACTATTAATTATCACTTCGCTTTTAGGATATTTAGAATGGAGTGGAAATAGTCATTCATTTCTTTTTCAAGCAGAAGCCGAAATTCTTTCAAAATTATTTACAGACCCTATTTCAACCCTTCACCCATTTACAATATTACCTTTAATCGGACAAATAATATTAATAGTTACTTTATTTCAAAAGACACCAGGCAAAACCTTGACATATATAAGCATAGGAAGTTTAGGAATTTTATTGGCATTTATGTTTGTGATAGGACTAATGAGTTTAAACTTTAAAATTATTTTCTCAACAATTCCATTTTTATGTATATCCGTTATCGCAATAAGACACTATAGAAAAATAAAATGACGAAGCACCTTAGACAAGAAAGCCGAACCGCTAACAGCCGTTTTGCAAAAGCGGGGGTATCAAAGGTCTATATAAAGTTCACGGAAGCTTGGAAAAGCAAGATTCAATTGATACATTTGGGTAAAAGACCCGCGCTGCGTAAAGCCGCGGAGCGTTAGCGGTCATTGTAGGACGATACACGACTCTCGCAAATTACAATTAAAGAAATAAAATAATGCAAGACTTTATAGACCAGGCAAATAAAAATGGTGTAATACTCCTAGACAAAGGAAGGTGTCAGTTTTGTGGTGCGGACTATCAAAAGGGCATCTTTGACTGTATGGACAATTATAACAATGGACTTCAGCTTTTGGACTTTAATAATTCGGAACATCACATTTCAAGATTTTTAAGTGTTGACGCTCATGCTTTGCAACATCCAGAAATTCACGGACGATGGAGCAATCATTTTCATTTGACAAGGTTGAATTTGATACTTGATAAAAAGCAAACTTGGGACTACAAAAAATCTCCTTTGCTAAGCGACTATTTAAATACTTATAAACTAAATAGACCGAATGAATTTCTTGCCGTCCCGAAACCTTTAGACAGAGGAAAAAAGACAGCAAAAGATCTGACTATGGTGGCAACAGCGGACGAATGTGTTGAACTAATAAAAAAATGGGCGTACGAAGTATATCATTCATGGAGTTCAAGCCATTCATTAGTTTCTCAAATTGTAGACGGTTTTTTAGACAAAAATTACAATGGAAAAGCACATGGCAGAAAAACAACGAACCGCTAACAGGCGTTTGGCAAAAGTGGCGGTTCAGTGCTCCGCAGACGCATTTGTGGTTAAACAAACATTAGTTTTTCAAATCAAGTTTTGTGGCAAAAGTCCCGCCCTTCGGGTAGCTGCAAAACGTTATCTGTAATTTTATGAAAGAATCAAGAAAATTAATCCTCACATCATTTTTACTTCTTTCTGGTATTCTGACATACGGACAGGAGAACTTGAGTTTAAAAGCAACTTTAAATAATTCAATTAGAGATACTAGTTGGAGCTATGGAGATTTGAGAGTTGTAATCCATCCTTCTTGGAAGGGATTTTCCATTTTTAAATCAGAATCATACACAAATAATAAAGTGGGAATGAGTTTTGAGGGTTTACCAATTCAACTGAGTATTAGAAGAGAACGTGATAAATACATCATAAAATGTGAACATTCTTTTTGTTTAGGACCAGATAAGTTACCAGATTGGGAAAAGGAATTGAGTAAGCAAGACTTAATGTTAATAGATAAGTTTCTTTCTATACTTATAAAATGTCCTTTTGACATGACATCTCCAACCTTTGAACCTGATAACGAATCAATTTGGTACGGAAAATTGTCATGGAAAATTAACCCAGAATACAATAGAAATTTTCCCGAAAACGACTGTAAAGAACTTTCTTTTTATCCCATTTTTCAAAAGATATTTTCCAAAGAAATAGAAAGTCTTATTAGGAAACGAGAAGAGTTTAGAACAGATTTCGATAAGAAATTTTTTCGCAAATGGTATTTTAACCCAGCCGTGTTTACTGATCCAGTAGATAATTTAATCGTATCATTTCGTTCAAAACCGAATAAAACAGATTCGGCATGTTTAACTTTAACAAATGAACATAGGATTATTTTCACTTCCAGTTCATATTCAATGAATTCAAAATGTGATTTTTTACTTTTTTACGATTCTTACAATTTTGGTTATTTCCCCTACTTTGGTCTACTCGATTATTCTCTAAATCAGGAGATTTTCGGAAAAAGTAATAATCAGAATACCTATTTTGAAGTAATGTCTCTAACAAGTGATCAAATGACTCTTAGATTAAGGTATAAATGATGAATAAAATTTAATAACGAAATGACACTAACAAATTCAACGAAATATATAGGACAGAAAACTAACGCTAACAAGGGTTTTGAGTCACACGGGCTGAAGTGCAAAATTCAACTTTTGTGCTTCTATTTAAAATTTGTGCTATAAATCCCTGCCTTCGCCAAGCCCGAAACCGTTAGCGAACCTTTTGGGCATTAATTACTCTTTTGGGTATTTCAATAATTGTATTTATGGTTAAAATAGAAAGTGAACGAGATCTGCTTCCATTAGTAATTACATTAAATGGAATTACAGTTTTTATTTACATTCAATTCAAAATAAAAATGCAAACAATTTAAAACAAGTATCATGAAAAGCATAAGATTATTCATTATTCTGGCTATAGCCGTTTTATTGTTATCATGCCCATTCATTGCAATGCAGTTCACCAATGAATTTAATTGGACCGCTACCGATTTCATAGTTATGGGAATTCTATTATTTGGAACTGGTTTAGCATGTGAATTCGTAATGAGAAAAGAAAAATGCGTCAAATCCAGAATTATTATTTGTTGTGCTATTTTATTTATGATATTTCTCGTATGGGCAGAACTTGCAGTCGGTATATTTGGAACTCCTTTTGCAGGTTCATAAGACTGAAAAGAAATAACTACGCCCAACAGCAACTATCAAAAAGTGGTGGAACCGTACTCTGATTAAATGTTATTAGTAAATTGGTAATGTAGCACTCCGAAATAATTGTTGGTATATCCGCCACCTTAGGGTAGCCGCCAACCGTTAAAAATTAATTGAAACAAGGATAAAAATTAGAAGAATGGTTTTCATTTTTTCTTCCGTTTCAATCGAACAGACTGAACAAAAGTGGGTAGATACGAATGAACAAAAAACGATTCTTCGTTGGTGGTTAATTTATTCTTCTCACCAATTGATCCACCGTAAATATCAAAATGCAAAGTGTTTTTCCCTGTTTTTCGGAGCGTTGAAGTATAAAAGGTGCTATCTACCTGGTAATAATCAAAAAAAGTATTATCGACGTATCTCATGCCTATTTTTATCGCTCCCTCATCCATGATAAATTCACTATCGTTTTTTTTGATGATTTGATAATCTTTAACTACTTCTCCAGTTGGTGCTTGATAGGTCATTTTATAAGTCCAACTCGAATCTTTTACTTTTTCACGAATTTCTAACGCAACCGAAACTGAAGTTTTTTTGTTGCCTGAAGTAATCTGCATTTCGCCGTGGTATGTTCCTGTCCAACCGTACGGAAATTCTTGCCCAAAAAAATAGGCCGGCAATAAAACGATAAAGAGGAATGTTCTCATAGGTGATATCAAAATTACTTTTTTCTTTTTATAAACGAATAGGAAAGATCATTCTTGGCAAAGGAGGGGTAAATAATCTTCAATCTTGCTAACCAAAAAGTAAGGTAAATTCATCAACTTATATGGTTTTCCACTAGGTGTTATATGATGTTCTATACTGAATTTTCCGGCATACATTCTGATTGCATAAGGGTGATTTGATCGTTCTACGAACTGATGAAGAGATCGCAAGGTTCCTTGTTTTCCTGATTTTATTTCAATCATAAGAAAATATACATATTATTTGTAATAAAGAGGGACTAATTTTTTAATAATTTTGTAATAAAGAGACACTAATTTATTCTATTTTATGTAATAAAGAGGGGGTAATATATTTAAATGTTTGTAATAAAGCGACACCAATTTATTCTGTTTTTTGTAATAAAGCGACACCAATATTTTCAATAAATTGTAATAAAGAGGAGGCATTTTATTGAGTTTAATCGCTGATAATACAAGTGCATCTTATTTTTTTCTTTCCCTTTTTACTGCGTATATTTACCACTTAAATTTTCATTATGCTTAAGAAGATATTTTTTACACTCGTTTTATCTGTTTCATTTATTTCTTGGAACCAAAAGAAAAAAACGGAGGAAATCGCTCCTAAATTGCCCTATGATGCCTCGACCGTTAGTCCTATGGCATTTCGATTAGTTGGTCCTGCTTTAACATACGGTAGGGTTGCAGATATTGCTATTCATCCTTCTGCAGCAGACAAATGGTACATTGCAGCTGCCTCTGGTGGAGTTTGGTTAACAGAAAATCACGGAACCACATTTACACCTATTTTTGATGGATACGGTTCCTATTCAATTGCTTGTGTTAAAATTGCTCCTTCCAATGCCAATGTGGTGTGGGTGGGTTCTGGAGAAAACAACAACCAACGTTCGGTAGCATACGGAGATGGAGTATATAAATCCACAGACGGCGGAAAATCGTTCACCAATGTGGGCTTAAAAACTTCCGAGCATATTGGTAATATCATCATTCATCCTACGAATGAAAATATAGTTTGGGTGGCCGCTTATGGTCCGGTTTGGAGCGAGGGAGGCGAACGCGGAATTTATAAAACAATTGATGGTGGTAAAAAATGGGAACGCGTATTATTTATTTCCAATGATACCGGTTTTTCCGAAATAGTATTAGATCCAAAAAATCCAGAGGTGTTGTATGCAGCGGCTCACCAACGCAGAAGACACGAATGGACATATGTCGGTGGTGGACCTGAAAGTGCCGTTTATAAATCCATAGATGGTGGAAAAACATGGAATGAAATAGGAGTGGGGTTGCCTAAAAAAAATATGGGAAGAATTGGATTAGCTGTTTCACCTGTGGATGCGGATTTTATTTATGCGATCGTAGAAGGCAGAAGTGGAAAAGGTGGATTCTATCGTTCAACGGATCGAGGAGAGTCTTGGTCAAAAATGTCTGATTTCAATACCAGTGGCAACTATTATCAAGAAATTTTTTGTGACCCAAAAAATCGAGATAAAGTGTTTGCAATGGATACGTATTTGCATCACACAGAAGATGGCGGAAAGACATTCGTGCAAACAGGAGAGAAAAATAAGCACGTAGATAATCACGCTATTTGGATTGATCCGTCCAATACCAATCATTGGCTTGTTGGATGTGATGGTGGGTTGTATGAAACATTTTCTCATGCAAAAGAATGGTTTTATTTTGCCAATCTCCCAATCATTCAATATTACAAGGCAACAACGGATAATGCGGAGCCTTTCTATAATATTTATGGAGGAACACAAGATAATAATTCAATGGGCGGACCAGCAAGAACCAATAACGTTGCGGGTATTTTGAACACCGATTGGTTTATTACTAACGGGGGTGATGGTTTTGAATCGGCAGTGGATTGGTCAAATCCGAATATTGTATATGCACAAGCACAATACGGCTGGTTAGTTCGATTTGACAAACCTTCTGGAGAAAAAGTTCCTATTCAACCCATGCCTGAAAAAGGGGAAGCAGCATATCGCTGGAACTGGGATGCACCGCTCTTGGTTTCTCCTCATGATCCAAAAACGATCTATTTTGCTGCCAACAAAGTCTTCAAGTCTGAAAATAGGGGGGATGATTGGCAAATCATTTCAGCCGATTTAACCCAACAGATTGATCGAAATAAATTGAAAGTAATGGGGCAAGTTTGGGGTATGGATGCAGTTATGAAAAATGCCTCAACCACCATTTATGGAAATATTGTAGCGTTGGATGAATCACCGAAGAAAAAAGGTGTATTGTATGCCGGAACGGATGATGGGCTTATTCAAATCACGGAAAACGATGGAAAAAGTTGGAACAAATCAACCGTATTTCCTGGTGTACCTGCCAACACTCGGGTGAATATGATTTGTGCTTCCTTGCATGATGAAAACGAAGTATTTGCCACGTTTAATAATCAACGCATGGGCGATTTTAAACCGTACGTAATGAAATCGTTGGATAAAGGAAAAACGTGGGTGTCTATCGCGAATAATTTGCCTGAACGAGGTACCGCATATTGCATCAAGCAAGACCACGTAAATCCTAATTTATTATTTGTAGGAACCGAATTTGGAGCTTTTTTCTCAACCGATGGTGGTAAAAATTGGACAAAATTAAGTGGTTTACCAACTATTGCTGTTTACGACTTGGATATTCAAAAACGGGAAAATGACTTAGTAGCCGCCACTTTCGGAAGAGGATTTTACGTGTTGGATAATTACGCTCCATTAAGGGAACTATCCAAGGAAAATACAGATAAAAAAGTGCATTTATTCCAAATTAAAGACGCTTTGATGTATGTGCCTGCTGATCCACTTGGATTGGATGGCACTGGATTTCAAGGGACAAATTTGTGGGCAGCACCTAATCCTGAATTTGGCGCAGCAATTTTTGTTCATGTGAAAGATGAATACAAAACAGCCAAAGAAATTCGCATAGAGAAAGAACGCGCACTGGAAAAAGATAAAAAAGATGTTTTTTATCCCACATTTGATGAAATCAGGGCAGAAGAAATGGAAACACCTACTCAATTGATGGTAATAATAACCAATGAGGCGGGTGCTGAAATCAAACGATTAAAAACAAAAGCTACGAAAGGTACAACACGTTTTGTGTGGAATTTACGAGGTGAATCTACCAACCCTATTTCTGCTAAATCAAGTTCTTCAAACGGATTCTTGGTTCAACCCGGAAAATATACGGCTACGTGTTTCTTAATGAAAAACGGCAAAGTAGAAGAAGTGAATGAAAAACAAACCTTTGAAGTAAAAATGTGGCATAATTTATCTGTACCTGCAGCGGATGTAGTTGCCTTGGATAAATTCAGAGGAGAGGTTGCTAAATTAAATAAAAATGTAGCTGAAACCTCCGCAAAACTCGGTAAGATTCAAGAGCGATTGGATGCCTTGGAGAATGCAACGATTAATTTTCCAGGTGCTGATTTGAAGTTGTTGGAAGAAATCCGCGTATTGAGACAGCTACGCACCGAATGTGCGGTAATCATGTGGGGAGATGGGGTGCGATCTTCTCGTGAATTTGAAGTAGAACCTAGCTTAAACGAACGACTTTCTATGGTTGAATATAAAGTTTACGATAACCGTGCTGGCGTTTCTAAAACCCATCAGCGCAATTTGGAAATCGTTTCAGAAGATCATGCACTCCTTCAAAAAAGAGTAGAGGAGATCTACGGCAGAATGAAAGCTGTGCGCGAAAGCCTCAAAAATGCTGGTGTTCCATACATTTCAGAATAGGAAAAGCTAGCTTTTACGTTACGATTTCGTTCTTGGACAGGACGGAAAAGTGAGAATGTTGCAATTTTTTTTGTGAATTTCGCAACACCTAAAGTTATAGTTGTTATTTTCAGTTTTCGCCATCGATTTTTTTCAATCAATTTTGAAAAAAATTGTATGAAAATTCAACCAATAAAGCGGGTCGATGAAATTACCCCGGAGCAATTTAAACGAGATTTTCTTAACACCCATACTCCTTTGATTTTTAAGTCTTTTGCAGCTGAATGGAAAGCAACTTCTCGTTGGAATTTTGATTTTTTTCGAGCTCATGCAGGAGAATTGGTAGTGCCGGTATCGGGTGATTGGTCTAAAAATAATGCTACTCAAATAAATCGCGGCGCAGATTATACTATGAAGTTTAAAGATTTTTTGACTGCCATTGAAAAGGGACCAACGGAATACCGATTGTTTGCCTTTAATTTATTTAAAACGTATCCGGAGTTGAAAAAAGATTTCAATTACCCACCTTTTGCTTCCCGTTGGTTAAAAATGCCCTATCTTTTTTTTGGTGGGGAAGGTTCAACCGTTCGTCTTCATTATGATTTTGATAATTCAGACGTGTTTTTAACCCAGTTTTCGGGTAGAAAGAAAATTACGCTATTTCATCCAGCCAATTCAGTATGGTTATACCGTCAACCGTTTACCACGCACAGTCATTTAAACCTGACAGAACCTTCCTTCTCTCAAATTCCTTCCTTTCCACATTTAGAAGGGTGGGTTTGTACCATCGAAGAAGGCGATACACTGTATATTCCTGCTAAGTATTGGCATTTTATTGAATATGAAACGGGAGGATTTTCCATGGCACTTCGAAGTTTAAATACATCCAATTGGGAATTGATCAAAGGAGCTTGGTACGTTACTGCCATCACACCCTTAGATACGATTATGGGGAAAATTTTTCCTGAAAAATGGGCGAATTACAAATTGAAAAAGGCTCGTTTAAAAACCGAAAAGTTGGTAAGAAATAAGAAATCGTTCTAAAAACGAAGGTAATATCCTGCGTTTAAACCAATCGTGAACAAATACCCGGTGATGAGTGCATCAATGATTTTTAGGACACGGAATAAAATTCATGGGGTCAATAGTTCCATGACCATGTGGATTATTCCAATTTTCTGTAATCAACTGCGTGTTTTCAATAATTAAATTGAATGATACGATTTGACACGATTTAATACGATTGTGATACGAAAAGCAAGACTTATTTCAGTATTTATTTCATCCTATGCCACATTCATACCACCAGATATCACAATTCACCTTCTTCTTTTCCAACAAAGCAGAATACTCTGTTCCTTTTATTCATTCACCAACACTTTTCCATATTCAGTAAAACCCGTTTCGGTGCTTACGCAATAATGATACATGCCAGCGGCAAATTGGGCGAAAGTATAAATAGTATGCAAATCTGAATAGTTTTCTTCGGCTACTAATCTGCCGGCGCTATCATAAATTTCTAATTTTCCAGTGGTGTTTGGATTAAGCCAAATTTCTATGGTTGTCGGTTGGGAGCTGGTTGAAGGGTTTGAAAAAACAGAGACTTGTTCTTGATTGGGAAATTGCTCCGGGCAACAGGTTGGACATTCTATTAATGAAAATTTATCTAAATATCTATAGTCAATATCTCCATCCACATTCGGTTGTATAGGTAAATAACGGATGACATCTTCTATTTTGTGAAAGTTCCCAATCGCAAAAGCCTTTTCTCCTCCTTTGGCTTTAAAACACGTTGAAACTTTGATCCAATTTACCGTATCAGTCATGGGGGGTTGTTCTGACCAAATATTGTAGCCGTAATTAGAATAATTATTAACATCTATAAGAGTATCATAGGTAATAATTAGATCAATGGCATTTGATTGTAATAGACCTTTGTCTGCTTTGCTCATCCAAAATTCGAATTGATAAATTTTATTTTTTACTAACTGATCAGAAAATTTACCACCAACATAATCATCTCTAAAATTGAAATAATTATTCCAGTTATAATTCCAATTTACTAATACTAGCCCAACATAATAATGACCATCATTATTTGGTTGATAACCAAAAACATTTTCAGGAATAAAATTATTACTTGTGCTTGAGGTAAATGAAGTAAATAAGTCAGTAGTGTTAATATAAGGATTCCACCACTCATCACAGAATTGAAAACCGGGTAAATTAAATGGAATTTGAGAAACATCTTCT
>JACCDZ012075100.1_pt1 | contig 26050 bp, 21 predicted proteins | sample 7449551 | NCBI WGS metagenome assembly JACCDZ01 (sample SAMN15323452, study PRJNA562643) | freshwater metagenome | isolation source: river surface water | place: USA:Blue River Watershed | collected 2017-08-18 | reverse complement strand
TGATACTAAATTTTTTTACGATATTTCGATCAAAACACCAATTTAAAAACGCCTTCAAGTTTTTATTCTGTTTGCCAATAGTATTTGGAAATAATCCTGGTTCACCCTGAGAATTTATAGCAACGTATGATAAGTAATTCGACCATTCTTCATTAAATTCACCTGATTCACTTGATATAAGTGCGAAACTTAATTTGATGCCAAGAATAGACTCTACTTTCAATAAATGCTTACGTAAAGAGTTGTGGTAATCTCGTACATCTGGCTTCTCCTTCCTTTTTTGTTCTATAAAGTCGTTAAAATGATCCCAAAATGTTTTAGCTTTTCTATGTTTTATAGGAACTTCATTTTGTTTTATCAAATCTGATTTAATTCTCTCGGGACTTGGATAATAGTTTTCATCTCTGTACTTTTTCATGAGAGAATCCATTAAGTTTTCAAGGGAATCTAATTTATCGTTTATTTCGTTTGCATTTTCAAATTCCATTGTTATCTTTACACGCTGTTTCTTTATATTCCAAAATTTTGGAGGAATAGAACAGCCAGTCGAAATTTTCAATCGATTATTTTCAAAAAAAACAGTCATCAAAATCGAGGTTGATTTTTTTGAATTTTTATTCCTTAAATAGAAATTTATCATTGTTAATAACTTTACTCAAAGTTAAGAAAAAGAGTGAACAGAATTGGGTACAGATTAACTTACACTAAGTTGTTTTCAACAAAAAGTAAAGGCACCTCATGAAAGTTAAATAAATGAAAATGAGATATTTATAGTGAAATTTAGTACAACTTCTGAAACCCTTGAAAACACTAGAATTGATCTTCCGTCCAGACCGCAACCGTTAAAAGTGTAATACCTTGTAAATCAATACTTTACAAGGGTTTTTTTATAGGAATGAAATCCAGTCAGTAAAACAATACATGACTTAATTTCAAACCGGTTATCTTTTAATAAGATAAAATCAACAGAAAAACACTAATTGTAGATTATTATAGTTACTTTTGTTTTCGTTAAGAAATACATTATATTATGTGTTTCTTTAATAAGAAGTATATTAGTTTAAAAAATATAAAAATACGCCTCTATGGCTGGAGGAATAGAAAACCCTAGGAAGTATCAAGTTTCTTAGGGTTTTTGCTTTTAAATAAGAGATCAAGGGAAGTTATTTTTGATGAAATCAAACTTGAACAATTCCTCTTTAGTTACCAATTTCTGAAAATAGATATTAAATGAAACGCATTAACGAATACAAAAAGTTATTTCAAATTGAAAATGAAATTGATCTTGCATCTTTGAAATTAACATACAGAAAACTGGTTAAACAATGGCACCCTGATAAATTTCAAGATGATGATCCGTTGAAAGAGGAAGCTAACATAATGGGAAGACAAGTAACAGATGGCTATCATTTTCTCGTGAGTATTGCACCTGAAACGAAGGAATCTAACTTGCCGGAATATCAAAAGATAATCATGGAATGCGGCATAGCCGACTTCAAACACAAAGGCTTACTTTTAGAAATTACTTTTACTGATGGTTCAACATACGAGTATTTTGGTGTTAATGCCAATGTCTACAAAAAACTAATCAATTCTGATAAGCAAGTTCGGTTCGCCAAACGATTTATTTATGAAAGCTATTTATATCGTAAATCAAAGAAAGCAGTTGAAACGAACGATTAACTTTTGTAAGAATTTAACTTTTAATAATATTCTAATTTTGTATACCCACGTAAATACGGTAACGATTACCTTTTTCATCTGAAAGAATATATATTCCGCTGCTTAACTTTATAGGAATAATATTTATTCCCGAAATTAAATTATGTATAGAGGATACATTACCGGCTAAATCATAGATGCCAATCACCATTTCATATCCGGTATTAATAACCAAATTAGTATTTTCCTGCCAGATCTTCCATAATGGTTCATTTTCAGAAATACTATTCTCTTCGTTCAACTCGACCTTAATTATGTAATCAATTACTGCGCTACATGAATCATCATAAATGGCATAATTTACCAATCCTCTGGTAATGTCATCGTAGCCGTCATAAATTCCATTTTCAATTGTCGTGGAGTCACTTGAACAAAAACAATTGGTATTTACCTGAAAGTTTTTATCTGTTAAGTTTTCCAAGTTATAATTTGTATTGTTGCACAACTCGTTATTTATAATTTGGGCAGAATTTGGGTTTTGCCCGCGAACTTGAACCCCCGTTCCATTTGAGTTAATTACATTGTTTGTCAATATTGAACCATCTCCTAGTTTTATGGCAATTCCGTTGTTATTGAAAATAGAATTGGAAATTTGAGAAGCCCCGCTTTCATCTATGGCAACGCTATTGTTTTCAAATAAGCAATTTGAAATTTGTAATCCGGAAGATTCTGTAAAAGCAAATTCGTTGTTTGTAAAACTACAATTCTCAATCGTTCCTGGGCAACCAATTATATTGTTTGTATTACCGTTAAAAATACAATTGGTTAAATTAATTCCATTTGACCATGTCATTGAACAGAAATTTTGAATGAATTGACAATTTGAGGCAGTTACTGTACCGTAGGATATCTGAGCTGCTTTACCAACACCGTTTTTTTCGAAAATTGTATTCGCAAAGTTCAAGTCAGCATTCAGTTGAATGGCATAATTGTTATTTTTAAAACGGCTGCTATTAAAATTGTATGTAATTCCCGGTTCAGAAATATCATTGTAAATACCATACCATGAGTTGTGTAATTCAATACGATCCATCTGGCAATTTCCTCCTTGGCTTCCTTTGATACTGATACCTTGCCAGTTATAGAATCCATCCGTGGTGTCACTGCTCGTGAATTTAATTTTATTGGAATCACTGCCCATTGCGATTAAAGATCCTCTGATTTCTAAATAGAGGAAATTTCCTGTGTTAAAAGAATAATCTGCCGTAAATCGAACTTCACATCCTGGTTCAATTGTCAAGGTTTTACCAGGGAAAACTACGATCGAACCGGTTACAATATATGGGCTGTTGGCAACGGTCCAAGTTGTATTTTGATATATCCCCCCAGAAACTGTAGTTTGGGTATAAACTGAGGAATTTAAAATAATTAATGCAATTAATAAGAATAATGTTTTCATAATTTTTTTTATAAAAAACAAAAACAATTGGATTATGTTCTCATTTTTAGGATACTTGAATGAGAAAATTATATTTTTTTTCTTTTTGATTTATTCGAAAGAGCGGAAGATAGGCCCTGAATATCATTATTTTAATCGATAGAATTTACTTCATTTCTCTTACTTTTAAAACATTTTTTTCCAATGTCTTTAAAAAACCAAACCAACTCCGGTTTCCCAAGAGTTGGTTTGTATGCAGCCTCAGTAAATAAATTAAAGAAGCAAATCGAATTACTAGTTGGTATGAATTGTTATTCTTTTGAAAGAAAAAACAGTAGTTTATATTCAAGCCATTTCATTATTTCATTTTTAGTCGTCAACTCTTTTGGCATAGCTTCTTGAATAATTAGTTCAATGATGGATGCCATTGATTTATCCTTAAAACCATGTATTCTACAATAGTAATTGATAAATCGCAACATTTCATAGCCATCATTCCTATCAAATTTCTCCAATTTGCAGTCAAGTGAATTTCTTTTATTCAAGTTAGCATTCCAAGAGTAGACATAGCGTAAATCACTTCGTTGATAAAGCTCCATCTAGTCAGTATTGCATTCTTTACAACATTCTATACAGCCTTCAACTTGATCGTAACCAATCGTTTGAGCAAGTCGAATAGCGGTTGAACAAAAGACAAAATTCCCTAAGTCAATAAATGATTTCATTGAATTGTAATATTGACATGATTCCATGTGCACCTCATAATTCTCATTTGAATGTCTGCGATGCTTGTTTAATCGAAACTGTGGCATACGTTATTTCTACAGATGTAAAACTAATGCAAATCAGTAAAGGGGAATTTGGCTTGTTTTTGCAAAAAGACAAGGAATTGAGTATTTACAAGGGATTCAAAAAGTAAAAAATAGTATAAGTACCATAAAAAATAGTATAAATACTATTTAAGATTAGTTTATTTTAATTGTCTGCGTAGGTTAAGAATTGTTTCTTTTTGCTTTTTCCACAAGATCTTCTGCTTTTATTTCATCATCAGAACGGGCAGCATATAAACCTAAATAAACACTTTTTCGAATTAATTCAGCTGTATTCTTAGCTTCTAATTTTTTTAATAATTCAGATCGATTAGCGTCAATTGTCTTTTTTGATAGAAACATCCTTTCGGCTATTTCATCACTGGTTTTTCCGTCGCATATAAGCTTTAGAATGAGTAAGTCACGGGTTGAAAAATCAAATCTTGAAGAATGAGAATTAGTTTTATTTGGGTGATTTTGTTGATTGAAAAACGATTTTTCTACGATTTCACTGGTGTGACTGCCTTTGAACTTAACATCAAAGAGGGCGTCTAACATTTCATCAAGTGAGCAATTTTTTAATAAAAAACTCTTGGCTCCTTCTTGAATCATTTCGTTCACCATCCATTCATCTGAATGCATACTTAATATAATCACATGAATGGATGGATAGTTGGCGCGCAGTATTCTCAAGGTTTCAAGTCCATTTAATACCGGCATTTCTAAATCCAATAATACAACATCGATGTCATGATTGGGTAGTTGTTCAAGAAATGACTTGCCGTTTTCTGCCTGAAGTGTTACCACAACTTTTGGTTCCTTTTTTAACATTAAAACAAGAGCTTGTCTTACAATTGTGTGATCTTCAACCACGGCTACTCGAACGACACCTCCAGCATTTCGATAAGAAGAATTTTTCATTTATTGAAATAAATTAAAGAATGGGTATTGATATTTCTATTGAACCACCTTTTTTCTGTTTTTGATATAACACCTCACCTGAAATGATTTGAAGTCGTTGTGAAATTGACTGCAATCCCATTCCTTCACCATGACTTTGCAAATACTCAAAGTCTTGTTGATTTATTCCAACCCCGTTGTGCGTAATTCGTGCTTGTAAATTAGGTTCTTTAAATTGTAAATTCAAATCAATATTTTCAGGATGACTATGTTTAACGATATTGGTTAATAATTCCAAAATAATCGTGTAAAATTGAATTTCCTTATGTTCATCCATTTTTATGTCCTGCGTTAAATTCGTGGTGAAATGACAGGGGCCTTTTAAATTCTTTTCGGTTTGCTCTACCAAACGTTTCAATGTTTTCAATAGTCCAAATTTTACTAAAAAGTGTGGCATAATTTCTTGTGAAATTGTTCTTAGTTTGGAAATAGATTGATCTAACACCTCAGCAATGAATTGAATATCTCCCAAATCAGGCGATTTTTTTGGTAAATCGCTTATTATTGTTGTTAGATTGCGTTGTGCCATGGATAAAATTGAACCAACTTCATCATGCAAATTACGCGCTATTTTTCTACGTTCTGCTTCTTGAGCTTGAATTACAGCATTCATTTGCTCCACCTCTTTATTTTTAATTTTTAATTCAAACTTAGATTGTAAAAAGATTGTTTTTTTTCGATAAAATAAAAAAACAAATAGGGTACTAAATGATACTAAAGAAAAAATAAATATGCCACTTAGAATTACTAAGATCTCTTTTGAGTTATCGATATTCCCCATGAAATTAATACATTTTGTAAGATATATATAAACATAAACACTGGAAAAACATATTGAAATAGCACTAAATAATCTTCTGATCTAATTTTATCCTCATTCAAACTGAAGAAAAAAGAGGAGGTATTTGAAATAAACAATCCAGAACTAATGAAAAAAAGCGATTTAAATTGGTTATCTTGTTCATTTTCGTAAGTGAAAATGGTGTACAAGTGATGTAAGGATAGCAGGGAGATACAAACATTTGAAAAAACAGTAGAGAGTAAATTGTTTTGGAACCATTTATTTAAATAGATTGATTCATATACAAACAATAGAAGTACAATACTAGCGAGAATTATAGTAATTAAATTACTAATTCCTTTCCTCCAAAAATAGTTGATTGTTAACAAAGTAAGTATGGGTATTGAGACATGAAAAACTGGATAGGAGTTTTTATAAATTATTTGAGGTATATATCCTAAAAGTGTGAAAAACAGGTTAAAAAACACCCATGCAAACAACGCTGAATTTTCTTTGATCAATGTTTTTTTCACTGTACAAAAAATTAATACAGGCAAGAAGTAAGTTATTGTACCTCCGTATGAAAAAAGATAATAAATAAAATCTAACATGAACTATTCAGAGGGTTTTTCACGCTGCAGCGTGTTGGATGTTTAATTTGTTGTTGTTATCATAACAAATGTATGAATTTAAAGTAAAGAGAATTGTGTTTTTGTGAAATAATTCAAAAAAAAATCAGAGTTGAAAAACTCTGATTTTGTACCCGGGGTCGGGATCGAACCGACACTCCCGAAAGAACAGGATTTTGAATCCAGCGCGTCTACCAGTTCCGCCACCCGGGCTTAAAGGGATGCAAATATACTATTTAATTTTTAAATTTGAAATAGACTAGATTTTTTATCGAATTAAATGAAAAAATGTATGACCAATTTTCTCCTCTCCATTAACGCCAACAACGCGATACTTTAAAAAGTATACTCCGTCTGTTGCTTCTTTACCATTTGGCGTTTTACCATTCCATAATTGATTGGGTGAGTTTAATTCGATCATTTTTATTCCCCAACGATCCAAGATTACTGCTTCTTGGTACAAAGCGTTCAAGGTAGTAATTCCATATTCATCATTGCTGCCATCGTTATTTGGAGAAAATACATTAGGGATTTCTATTTCTAAAGGTCCGCAAGGAATGATTGAAATATAAATAGAATCGCTTTCTGTACATCCATTTGAATCAAATACATCCACTTGGAATATACCAGATGAAATAGGATAAAATTGAATCGAAGGTATATTTTGACCATCAGACCAAAGGTAGAAAATGGTACCAGTACCACCAGAAGAAATGGCATTCAAATTGGTAATTTCACCCGAACAAATAGCAACATCTGGTCCGGCATTTACTGTGAGTTGGTTGGGTTGTGAAATTGTCACTAATTGAGTATTCGGGCAGTTATTAATATCAGTTACTGTAATTGAATAAATTCCGGCAGTTAACCCCGTAAAAACTGAAGATGATTGTTGGTTTCCATTGTTAATTTGGTATTGAAATGGTTCCGTTCCTGGTAAAAAGGGGGATGCAGTAACAGTGATTGTACCTGTAGATTCTCCAAAACATGTAACGTTCACCACATCGACTTGATCAATATTCGGTCCGCCTGAGCTGGTAATTGTTACTGGCAACGTTTGAATACAATTATTCGCATCAGTAATTGTTACACTATAATTTCCTGCTGATAAGTTTGTAGCAGTTGCAGCATTGCCTCCGGATGGTGTCCAAGAGTATGAATATCCAGCTGTACCACCACTAACTGAAACGGAAACACTACCGTCACTTAATCCGCAATTAGCAGGAGTTATATTTCCTTGAGCTACCTGTAAAACTGTAGGTTGAGAAATAATTACTTGAATATTTCCAGTGCAATTTGCATTATCCGTTGCGGTTACTGTATAGGTTCCAGCGGTTAAATTTGTCATAGAAGATCCGTTCATATTTCCGGGACTCCATGAATAGGTGTAAGGAGCAGTTCCTCCAGATGCAGAAACGGTTGCAGATCCATTGGTTCCACCAAAACACGATACATTTGTTTGTGCTTGGGTAGTTACCGTTATTGTTGGACATGGATTTGTGGTGCAATTCGGTAAATTTGCAATTGTTAGAACTGTTATGGTGCCCGAATTATCAGTTACTTGAACTTGCGAATTTCCAGCCGGTATGGTTGCATTTATTCCTGTGAAGAAATTAACCCATTGAGCTGGCGAATTACATGAATTTGCAGGAGTGAATCCGTTTAAACATTGAAAACCAAACCAAGTGTATCCACAAGATTGACATTCAGCTTGATTGGTAATTGGTGTAGTAGTTGCTGCTTGATAATAAGCCCAGTTGTAAGGAGCAATTCCATTTGATACAGTAACTGATCCATTTGATTCTATACAGGCAGTCAAGGCCTGACAAGGACTAACATTAATTGAAATGGTTTCACTACCACAGGGTAGGGTATAAGTAATTTGTTGGATTCCTGCACCTGAAACAGATGGATCGAAAACACCTGAAGCATTGACTCCATTTCCAGACCATGTTCCTCCTGGGGTTGCAGCTGTTAAGGTTATTGGTGTGTCTGTTTCACACAGGTTTGTTGGCTGACAAATTGTGGCATCACAGCAACTTAAAGCAATAGGCTGACAAGCTCCGACCGCCATAGATCGAATTTCGCCTGTACGAATCGAAGTGGTAGAATTTCCTGTTCCACCGCATATGATAATATGACCATTGGTATTAATTTCTATATCATACACTGCATAATTAATCGGATAAACAGCCTGTTGAATAAGTAATTGATCAAATTTCACCACACCATTGGTTGATCCCACATAAATATTCCCACATTGATCAATAGCAATACCTGAATTTCCAACCGAATGACCGCTAGGAAAAACAGTATTGTAAACGCCACCGGGGATGGTATTGGACTGAAGGAAAGCACCTGTTTGTAAATCTCTTTTTTCAATTTGGTTTCCTTTGTGCAGGTATAAGTGATTGGCATCAGTGGTTAATGCACATATTCCAGCGTTGTCGTAACGGAAATTTTCACATTTGTAAGACCAATTAGCATTGTGATTTATTTTTAAAAAACTAGAACTACCAGATGGACAAAGAGAGAAATTATCGTTAATATATCCAAGGGTGTCATGTGTCATGAAATAGTATTTTCCATTCGGAGCAGATGTGATTGCTCTAACTTCTTCTACATTCGGAGGAATTGATGTCGTTGTTCCGGTTGAAATAAATTGCTGATTCGTTATACTTAAGTCAGACGTATTCACATTATAAATTACGGCATCTATTTGAAAAAGAGATCCACCTGTGCCTCCTATGATTAGGGATGTTTCATCACAGTTAAAGGAGATTGTCCAGAATTCTGCATTGGAAATTGCACCTGCCGGATTTGAATTATTTAAAAGTAAATTACCAGCCGGACCTATTTTTTGAATTTGTGCTGTTGAACCCGCTGTTACATAAGAATTTCCACTATTATCAACGGCAAATGTACCCAACCAAACATTAGAGGTGTCATAAGGTGTGTTATACGTCCATTGTAATGTTCCAGCTGCATTGTATTTCAAAATTTGCATGGGCATTACTCCACCTAAGGCATAGGCGTTTCCAGATCCATCGCGCTCGCATTCCCAAACACAATCCCAATTGGTAGCAAATGCGGGAGTTTGGGTCCATGGATCAATTATCACTTTTTTACTGGACGAATATTCAGAAAGTTGAAATTGAATGGTAAATGGATCCAATTGAATAAAAGAAGAAGTAATTTCTTTTTTAACCGATTCAGTTTTGGAAGAGGCGTAAAAAGTAAAGGGTTCGTGATCGATAATATCCCCGAAAATGGTGGGAATCAAAACTTTTCCATTTTCAAGTTTAACAGCCTTGTCATAAACCATTTTTACATCAGTGGGATTGGCACCTGGATTTAAAATTATGGCATACTTAACTCCTGATTCAGGATGAACCGTATATTCGATATCAATATTCGGATAGATGTTTTTATAAACGATTTTCGCGTATCCGGCAATATTGGATTCATTGGTATACTTCCCGTCTTTTCCTTTAAATGTATAGCTATGATAATCCTTTGTTTTGTATTCACTGATAATTTTACACGGTAAAGAATTAGACCAAAGTAGGGTGACATTTTCAGACTTAAACAAGAATTTACCTACCAGTTTTTCTTGTTTTTTATAGTCTGAAATGGTTGTAGTATTTAGTTTACTTGCTAATTCCTGACGTTTTTCTTTAGGAACCAAGGATGATTCGAGTAGTGAATATTTTACTCCTTTTTCACTAAATAAAATTCGCGTATTGCCAAAATCAACAGCATATTTTACTTTTCCAAATTCATTCGAATTGTATTCATTGAATTGTCCTTTATTTTCTATAAAGACTTTCCTTTTTTTGAATTCTGCTTTCCAGTTTTCTTGAGCTACTATTGTGCTTAACAGAAATAATACGGAAAGTAATAAGAATATTTTTTTCATGAATTCACAAGTTTGTCTAATTTACCAATAATGGATAAATATAACAAAAAGCAATAACAACAGAGAAAATTAGCGAATTAGGTGGAAAAACGTATGGCCTTTTGTCTCAGATCCATCTAACCCAATTACCGTGTATTTGATGAAATAAACTCCAGCTGTCGCTTCTGTGCCATCTTGTGTTCTGCCATCCCATTGATAGGTCAAATTATCGATTTTCACCATCACATTACCCCATCGATTAACGATAACAGCATCAATGGAAGCTGCATTTTTTGTCCATACAAAATACCCCTCATTATTTCCATCCTCATTGGGTGTAAATACATTCGGAACCTCCACTTCAACGGGTAGTACTGGAATTACAACAATTGAATCAGTCCAAGTATCGTCACAATATCCGTTGCTGGCAGTTAGAACAACATAATACGTTCCAGCGGATAAATACGTATTGTTTACAGAACTCAAATCCAATGATGTAGCGGTGTTTCCGTCACCAAAATCCCAAGCATAGGTGGTAGCATTTTGACTTTGATTGGTAAATAAAACCGGAAGTGGCGCTCCACCCGTATTGGGTGTTGGGGTTGCTGAAGCAATTGGAAGAGGTAAAATAACTGGGGTAACTTGATTGGTGTCTTGACAACCGTTTGCATCTGTTACAATAACTTGATATATGGTTGAAGGAGATGGCGTTACTGTCGCTGGATTACCAGTTAATCCAACCCAATTGTATGAGTAAGGACCTGTTCCACCTGAGGCGCTTGCTAGCAAATCTATCGAACTTCCGACACAAACTTCGGCAGTTGGATCAACTAAAGCATTTAATTCACTCGGTTCAGTGATTGTAACATCAATAGAATCAATACATCCATTCACATCCGCTCCAAAAATGGTGTAGGTTCCGGGAGATAAATTTGAAAATACTGAAAAATCTTGTGGTGTACCATTGGCAAGGTAATATACATAAGGACTAGGACCAACACTTGCCAAAACAGATGCAATTCCATCTGTTGATCCAACGCAGCTCACATTACTAATTGCACCAACACTTAAATTAATAGCGGGATTGGCATAAACGATTGATGTAATTGAGTCAATACATCCATTTTGATCTGCAACTAGAACGGTATAATTTCCTGCTCCAAGTAACGAAAAAACTCCGATAGTTTGTGGCAAACCATTTAACAAAACTGAATAGGTGTAATTAGGTATTCCTCCTGTTGCTGAAACTTCAATTAACCCATTAGATAAATTACACGTGGTAGAATCGGTATTCAATTCCGTTAACTGTAATTCGGTAGGTTCGGTTAAAGTATCACTTAGTGTAAATGTGCATCCTTGCGCATCTGAAACAGTTATTTGATAAATTCCAGCTGTTAAATTTTGAAATTGTCCATTTGATTGAACTGGAAGCGTATTTAATCCGTAAGAATAGGGTGGATTTCCATTTGCTGCAGCAACTAATATTTCTCCATTATTTCCCCCAAAACAACGCACATTACTATCTGCAATGATAGAAGCTGTTAATGTTGATAAATCTGTAATTTGAGTAGGAAGACTCACTAAACAGCCTCCTTGATCTTGCACGTAGAACGTATAAGTTCCTGCCGACAAATTGTTGAAGGTGGTCGAAGATCCAAACGTTACATTATCGTTTGAGTAAGATAAAGTACCACTTCCACCGGTAGCAGTTATTGTTACGCTGCCATTAGCTTGCAGGCACGTTGATTGAGTAGTTGAAGTAGTTGCGTTAATAGACCCAGGAGCCGGGGTAATCGTTACATCATCAGTTAATGTTATTGGTGTAGTTGAACCACATGGGGTGTAAGTAAATACAGCTGTATAGGTTGTTGGTGTACTTGGACATACAGTGATCGCCGGAGTAGTTCCTAAAGAAGTTGTTCCTTGAAACCATTCAAACGTGTACAAAGGATTTCCAGCTGGTTTAAATCTCCATCCTTCAGGAGTAGTAACCGTCCAGTCGGGCGCTGAGTTTCTGCCAGGTGCTGTAATGCCTTGTGTTCCTGATGGATCTTGTAAGCCAATAATCGCATTTCCACCATTCCAACCAGTACATAACGGTTTTGATTCAACATACACATCAATGTAATTAGTTGTTTCGTTGAGAACCATCATGTGTCTGCTTGAAATGGAAGTACAACTAAATTGACAAATCACATCATAGGACACAACTAATTGACGACATGGAGCCGTTCCAACGACATAGTAATTTATGTTACCACAAACAGATGGGTCAATATCATGATAAATACCAAAAACATTACCGGCAGAGGTTAGATTGGTTGAAGGACAACTAGCTGTAAAAGACCAAGGACAATATCCACCAGGACTGGTGGTAGTAAAGTTAAGGTTTCCATTAGAACCAATTAACATCGTATTATATGTTACTCCATAAAAACAAAACGGGAAAGGTATATTAATGACACCACTCCAAACGTCGTCAGTATTCACTGAAACACCCGTGCCTCCAGCTTGGTTATAAGGAATTGGTGGGTTGTGCGGAATGGATTCAACCGTGTATGAAGTTGTTTCTTTGATGTCAAGAAAGGTAGCATTCAAGTTAGAACATCCTTGTGCTGCCGAACAATCAGCCGTTTGATCAGGTCCTGCATTCACAAATGGACATGGAACACTTTGACTATATCCAATGGTTAAAAAAAAGAGTGAAATAAAAAGTAAAAAGGGTTGTACTAATTTCATAAAAAGAATTTGAATTGTTTGACGTTGATTTGCATTAGATAGTTGCAATTTCAATTCGCATATCCATTGGTTATAAGCTGAATGGATGTGGAGATTGAATATGAATTTCTTTTTTTAATATCGGGTGAAAGATAGTTAATTCAGATGCATGCAAATGCAAACGACTGTCAATTAATCCATAAAGGTCATCGCCAACAATGGGACAATTCAACCCTAAATGATGTGCAGCATGTACTCTAAGTTGATGCGTTCGACCGGTAATTGGTTTAAATTCAATCAAAGTTCTTCCATTTCTCTTTTCAATTACCTTATAAATCGTTCTAGATTTTTTTCCATATTCAAAACACAATTTTTGCTTGGGTCTATCAGTAATGTCTCCGATGAGGGGTAAAATTACTTCCCCTTCAAATTGATTTAACTCTCCTTCAAGTAAAGCAATATATTTTTTATTGATGGATCGTTTAATAAACTGATGTTGGAGGTGTTTGTGAACATCCTTTGTTTTGGCGGCAACCAAAATCCCTGAAGTGGACATATCCAACCGATGGAGTAGGAGAGGACCCGTTGCGTCGGGATAAAGTTGTTGTAAACGAGTTAGAACAGAATCTGTCAGTCGTTTACCTGGAACGGATAAAAATTCAGCTGGTTTATCAATAGCGACAATCCATTCATCTTCATAAAGTATTGGGATTTCGCTGATTTGAGCTTGTTGATGAAGAGGATTTTCTTCAACCAAACTTGCACCAAGCATGTGGGACAATATTGGTTCACATTTTCCTTTACATGCTGGATAATAGTGTTTGTGTACCCGAATTTCAGAGTCAGGTGACATTCCCCACCAAAATTCAGCCATACAAATTGGGGTCAACTCATGATTAAAGGCATATTGAAAAAGTTTTGGCGCCGCACATTCTCCTGCTCCGGCAGGTGGAGTTTCAAAAATTGTTTCGCTAAAAATAGCTAGTAAACTTTTTTTCTCTTTGTTTTGGTTAATGAATGTATAATGATCAAATATTTTCTTTTGAAGCTCATTAGACATTGCTTTTCTTAGTGATTTTAACTCTGCTAATTCAAGATCTAACAATTCAAATTGATTTTTATTTTCAATAAGATTTTCTTGTAATTGTTTGTTCAGGTATTTAAATTCTATTTGTTGTGAAATACTTTCTTTTTTCAAATTTTCGATCAAGTATGCATATTCATCCTCGGTTAACGTAGATAAAGAAGATTGCCTTAATTGTTCTCTTTCTTTTTTTTTGATTTTTAAAAAAGTGCGAAAATCGGAAAGTCTTTGTGTTGTTTCGATTAATAATTCCTCGTATTTCTCCTTGTATTTATTATATTGATCATCAGATTCAATTTGCTCTATTCGTGCATTGATTTCATTTATTTTTGCTTCTTCTCTTTTAAAAAAACCGTCCTTTTCTAAAATGTCAAAAACCGGTGGAACAAACCCAGGCTGATCATTTCTGTCTGCTAATTTTCCAGAAAACGCTTTTAAATACCCAATTTTACCCTGCTTATTTTGAACAACCAACACACCAAACATTTTTCCTATTGCTCCATTGCGCTCCTTATTATTAATGCCAAAATTGTGTTGGAAATCATTTTCCTTCAGTGCTTTTTGCAAGTCTTCTGCAGCGAGCCTAGCTAGTTTTTTTGGTTGGTAAAAAAAGGGAAAATCTATCTTTTCAGGCAAGGAACAATCCTGAGGTATATCTAACAAGGGTATAAAACAAGTAGGGTTTTTCATCTAAAAGCAAAAGTAAGATATAGAATTAAAAAGTTGCGTATAACACAACTTAATTTAACTCAAGTGCTAAATTCAATTGTACGCATAATAGAAATAAATCGATATTTGTACAAAAATAAATAGTATGAACGTTTGTAGAATTTTAATAGGTCTGAGTTTCCTTTTTGTATTTATTACATCTTGCTCTGTGCATAAAAGATATCATCGAAAAGGATATACAGTGAATTGGAGTAAGGTGAAAACGGTTCAAACCCAAAAACAGAAACAAACGCCTAAGTTCGATTCTAAAAAAATGGTTGCTGAAACAAAAGAAACACCAAAAGACTCGCTGTTTTTCATGATGCCTGCGAAAGAAGCAGAAATGTTGAAGGGCAAATCAAATTCTTTGAATTTATTGGGGCAAACTAAAATAGAAACTCAAGGTAATCAGTTGGAAAATAGAAATTTCATTAAAAAAGAGACAAAAAGGAATTTGTATTCAACAAAAATCCAAAACCAAGCTTCGGTTTATTTGGGAAATGATTCAAAAAAAATACAAAAATCAACTAGTTTGAAACCAACAAGTTTTGATGGCGCTGGAAGGTCATTAGGTATTGCAGGTATATTTTTATTAATCGGATTAATTATAGGTTTGCTAGGCGCTTTGCTTTCCATACAAATTCTGGGTCTAATTTCAATCATTTGTTTTGGAATTTCTGGTTTGTTCTTTATGCTTTTCATTTTTGAAGGATTGTTAACGATTCTTACTTTCGGAATGCTTTAAAAACGATAAGGTAAATTTTTTCTTTTTTTAATGTGACATTTTGACAGTCTTTGTTAATTGTGTATTTTTGTAGGCTACAAAAAGATATGGAACACAATCAAAATAAAGTTATCGACGAAGGGAGACAAGGAGAGGCCATTCAAATTGACGCAATAAATTCAACCGGTAAAAAGTTGTATGTAGAAAGTTACGGCTGTCAAATGAATTTCTCCGATAGTGAGGTAGTTGCCTCCATCATGACAAATGAAGGGTATGCTACAACCAGAAATATTGAAGAAGCAGATGTGGTATTGATTAATACTTGTTCTATTCGAGAGAATGCCGAACAAAGAGTCCGTAATCGATTAACGGAATTTAAACACCGCAAGGAGCAAAACCCTGAATTAGTTGTTGGGATTTTAGGTTGTATGGCAGAACGCCTCAAGAAATCATTACTTGAAGAAGAGAAATTAGTGGATTTGGTTGCAGGACCAGATGCATATCGTGATTTGCCTAATCTTGTCGAGGAAGTAGGAACAGGACAAAAAGCAGTTAATGTGCTTCTTTCTCGTGATGAAACGTATGCAGATATTTCTCCGGTGCGCTTAGATCAAGGTGGGATTTCGGCGTTCGTAACTATTATGCGTGGATGCGATAACATGTGCTCGTTTTGTGTGGTTCCTTTCACAAGAGGAAGAGAACGGTCCAGGGATCCTGAAACGATTGTAGAAGAATGCAAAGATTTGTTAGCAAAAGGATATAGGGAAGTTACCTTATTGGGTCAAAATGTAGATAGTTATCGATGGAATTTAACTTCGAAAGGTGAAGTGAAAGATGACAAACAAGCTACAAAAAACTTTGCTCAGTTAATGGAAATGGTGGCGTTGATTTCGCCTGAATTACGCATACGATTCAGTACTTCCCACCCAAAAGACATGACGGATGACGTTTTAGAAATTATGGCAAAATACGAGAATATTTGTCCATACATTCATTTACCTGTTCAATCTGGACATTCTGCTGTACTTGAGCGGATGAATAGAGGGTATTCGCGCGAGTGGTATTTGGAGCGAATCGAAGCGATACGTAAATATATGCCTGATTGTGCGATTTCTACCGATATAATAACGGGCTTTTGTGGCGAAACGGATGAGGAACATGAGGATACTGTTTCCTTGATGAAACACGTTCAATTTGATTTTGCTTATATGTTTAAGTATTCTGAGCGACCAAAAACCTTGGCTGAAAGAAGATTTGCAGATGATGTACCTGAAGAAGTAAAGGCTAAACGATTGAATGAGATCATCGAGTTGCAGTTAAAACATTCAAAATTATCCAACGAAAAACAAGTAGGTCAAACTGTTAAAGTGTTGATTGAAGGAACATCCAAGCGATCAGAAGATCATTTGTGTGGTAGAAATGGACAAAATGCGATGGTGATTTTCCCCAAAGAAAATTATGTTAAAGGTCAATATGTAATGGTGAAAATAACAAGTTGTACGTCTGCTACCTTGTTGGGTGAAGCAGTTGCAAGTTGTTGAAAACGAATAATATGAATGTCATACAAATCAAACAACGGTTTGGCATTATTGGGAATACCCCCTTGTTGAATCGAGCTTTAGAAGTAGCCATGCAAGTTGCTCCAACCGATATTTCTGTACTCGTTACAGGAGAAAGCGGAACGGGCAAAGAAATTATTCCTCAAGTTATTCATCAATTAAGTGCCCGCAAACACGGGGAATATATTGCGGTGAACTGTGGCGCAATTCCAGAAGGAACAATAGATTCTGAATTATTTGGTCACGAGAAAGGTTCATTTACAGGAGCTGCCGGAAGTCGTCAAGGGTATTTTGAAGTGGCTAATGGAGGTACTATTTTCTTGGATGAGGTAGCTGAATTACCTATGCAAACCCAGGTTCGACTTCTGCGTGTTTTAGAAACAGGTGAATTTATTCGAGTAGGTTCCTCTAAAGTGATAAAAACCAATGTTCGAGTTGTTGCCGCTACCAATGAAAATATGAATCAAGCAATTGCCTCAGGGAAATTTCGTGAAGATTTGTATTACCGGTTGAATACTGTTCCTATTTCACTTCCACCTTTACGTCAACGAAAAGAAGATATTCATTTGTTATTCAGGAAGTTTGCAAGTGATTTTGGTGATAAATATCGAATGCCTTCTATTCGACTAACAGAAGATGCTGTTTCTTTAATTCAACAATATACGTGGCCAGGAAATATTCGTCAGTTGCGTAATTTGGTAGAGCAAATATCCGTTATTGAAACAGAAAGAGAATTGAATGCAGGTACTTTAATAAATTATTTACCTGCCCCATCAGAAAAAATGCCAGCCATGGTTGGCGGAAAAGAACAAGATAGCTTTTCAGAGAGAGAAATTATGTATAAATTTCTTTTTGATATGAAAAAGGACCTAACTGATCTAAAAAAGCTTGTTTTGGAAATCGTAGGTCAAGGAGGTGCATTTACTTTAAATGGTGATCAAACAGCTGTAGTAAATAGGATATATGATGAGGTAAATCATGGAGCCATTCAACCCGCTCGTTTTTTACCTAGTAATGCCGAATCAGCATTTGCTGAAGTACAAATTCATAGGCCAGCTGATACTTTTGAGGTGCATGAAGAAATTGAGGAGTCACTTTCCTTAGAAGATCGTGAAAAAGAATTGATTCAAAAAGCCTTGGAAAAACATAGAGGTAAAAGAAAATATGCTGCTTTGGAATTGGGGATTTCTGAACGAACCTTGTACAGAAAGATTAAGGAATTTAACATGGTCGAATGAAAAAAATAAGTGTTATTATCCTGTTAATGGTAACATTAACTTCTTGTTGGCCAACGGTTATTTCTCTGCGAGATACGGGGTCTATGCCCATAGAATGGAAAACATTTACAGTAAAAACACTTGAAAGTAATGCCGCGAATGCTCCATTGAGTTATGCGCCTAATCTCTCCGAGGACCTCAAAGATGGCATTCAAAATAACACACGCTTAGTGCTCAATACCAAGGTAGGTAAAGGGGAAGTGAATATCGAGGGAAGTATTAGTTCCTATTCAGTTGTTCCAGTCGCACTTCAACAAGGCGATAATGCAGCAAAAAATAGACTTTCAATTACGGCACAATTTACTATCTTTATCACAGCACCCAAGGAACAAACTATGAAATTAACGGCAACACGATTTGTTGATTATGATTCAAACACCGACCTAGCAAGTGTTGAAAGTAATTTGCTGGATCAAATTAATGAGCAAATTGTTCAAGATGTTATCAATAAATTATTGGCAAACTGGTAATGTTAAATTGGGAACAAATAGCGCAACGCATTCAACATCCTGCACTTTGCACAAGGGAGGATTTGACCGGTTTAAAGGAATTATGTGATAAATATCCATATTCACAGGTTTTCCCCATGGTTTACCTAAAGGCACTTTCTGATGGTAAGCATATTCAATTTGAAGAAGAATTAGAAAACTACGCATTCCGAATAACAGATCGAGTACAATTATATGATTTATTACATTCCTATGATGATAGACAAGAAAAGCTTGATTCATTGAGTGAAACAACGAGAGAGATTTCTACAACTGAACAAGAAATAATTCCTGAAAATCAAGATGCTGGAATAGTACAATCCATTTCTGATGAACACGATGACTTGAGTCACCTTGATTCAGAATCTGATAAAGATTTAGTTTCATCTGAAATCAATCAGCCAACCGCATATGAATTGGATGATGAATTAGAAGATGAAAGCTCGGAAGAGGTGGAAATTGATGAATTAGAAAAACAAATTCATGCTTCCAGTTTATCGGCAAATTATCAATTAGATGAATGGGTAGAGCCAAATGGAGGGGAAGAAGGGATTGAATTTGATTTATCCATTGTTGATGAAGTAATAGAAAGTACGGCAGACGATACTTTTGAAAATTCGATGCTCGGTCGTAATGAATTGGGTCATGATCAACCGCGTTCATTTTTAGATTGGTTAAAGGAGCCAAGTTCAATTTCAAATTTTCATACGGATGAGTTGGACGAATCCGAATTAACGTATATTGAGTTTGAGAAACCTAAACGAGCATTCTTCTCTCCAGTAAAAATAGCCAAGGAAAGTTTGAGTGAAGAAACATTGCCAGTAAGTGAAACTTTGGCGAAAATTTTTGAAATTCAAGGCAATATTCCCAAAGCAATTTATGTTTATCAACAATTAGGCTTGATTATTCCAGAAAAAAAGAGTTACTTTGCATCCCAAATAAGAAAATTAAAGAAAAATCTAAATTAAAAACAATGGATATCCTTTTTTCAATTTTAATTATAGCATCAAGCTTATTACTGATTTTAGTAGTGTACATCCAAAACCCGAAAGGGGGGGGCTTAAGTTCTGATTTTGGAGCAGCACAACAAATTGGTGGAGTACAAAAAACAAATGACTTCATTGATAAAACAACTTGGTCATTAGCAGCAATCATTATGGTTTCTTCAATTTTTTTAACCATCCGAACAAAATCACCGGATCAAAAGAAAATTCAGGAACAACAAAAGAAAGAAGCTGAAAAACAACAAAAAGGTGAAAAAGCACCAGCTAAGCCAGCAGCAAAACCGGCTAAGTAAGTTGTTAAAATAAATTTTTTCAAACTGTCAGTATGTCACGCGTACTGACAGTTTTTTTTTGCATTAACGCAAAATTGTCGCGAAAAATTGAATGGCATAAAATTCGACAAACTCAATCAAACTTTAAAAATAAATAATAAAATATGTCAGTAAAATTCAAACCTTTGGCAGACCGTGTTCTGATTGAAGCGGCGCCAGCAGAACAAAAAACAGCTAGTGGTATAATCATCCCTGACACAGCGAAAGAAAAACCATTAAATGGAACAATTGTAGCAGTTGGAACAGGTAAAAAGGATGAACCAATGACGGTTAAAGTTGGTGATGCAGTTTTGTATGGTCAATATTCTGGAACTGAAATTAAGATTGATGGAAAATCTTACTTGATTATGAAAGAATCAGATATTTATGGAATATTTAATTAATTAACACTTTAAAATTTAAAACAATGGCAAAAGATATTTATTTCGACGTTGAAGCAAGAGAAAAATTAAAAAAGGGCGTTGATTCTTTAGCAAATGCAGTAAAAGTAACACTCGGACCTAAAGGAAGAAATGTTGTTATCAGCAAAAAATTTGGAGCTCCGCATGTTACTAAAGATGGTGTAACCGTTGCCAAAGAAATCGAACTGAGCGATCCTGTTGAAAACATGGGAGCTCAAATGGTAAAAGAAGTAGCTTCTAAAACCGCAGACATTGCAGGGGATGGAACAACTACAGCAACAGTATTAGCCCAAGCAATTATTGGGGCAGGATTAAAAAATGTTGCCGCTGGAGCAAACCCAATGGATTTAAAAAGAGGAATTGATAAAGCCGTTGCTGAGGTTGTGAAAAATTTGAAAGCAATTTCTAAAGAGGTAGGGTCTGATAACGAAAAAATTAAACAAATTGCTTCTATCTCTGCCAACAACGATGAAACAATCGGTAAATTGATTGCTGAAGCAATGAAAGTGGTTGGTAAAGATGGAGTAATTACTGTTGAAGAAGCAAAAGGTACTGAAACTGAAGTAAAAACAGTGGAAGGAATGCAGTTTGACAGAGGTTATTTATCTCCTTATTTTGTTACCAATACGGAGAAAATGATCACAGAAATGGAAAATCCATTGATTTTAATCTGTGAGAAGAAAATCTCAAGTATGAAAGAATTGCTTCCTGTTTTGGAACCAGTTGTTCAAAACGGAAAGTCATTATTGATCATTGCCGAAGATGTGGATGGTGAAGCGCTTGGAACATTGGTGGTAAACCGGTTAAGAGGTTCTTTAAAAATTGCTGCTGTGAAAGCACCAGGATTTGGTGATCGTAGAAAAGCCATGTTGGAAGATATCGCTATTTTGACAGGCGGACAAGTTATTTCCGAAGAACGAGGAATGACCTTAGAAAACACTACCTTAGATATGCTCGGTACCGCTGAGAAAATTGAAATTGATAAAGACAATACAACGGTGATCAATGGAAAAGGTAAAAAAGCAGATATTAAAGCACGTGTAGGGCAAATCAAAGCACAAATTGAATCAACAACATCTGATTACGATAAAGAAAAGTTACAAGAACGTTTAGCTAAATTAGCCGGCGGAGTTGCTGTACTTTATGTAGGTGCTCCTACAGAAGTTGAGATGAAAGAGAAAAAAGATCGTGTGGATGATGCATTAGCGGCAACTAGAGCGGCTGTAGAAGAAGGTGTTGTTGCTGGAGGTGGTGTTGCATTAATTCGTGCAATCTCGACATTAGATAAACTAAAAGGAGAGAATGAGGATGAAATGACCGGTATTGCTATCGTAAAACGTGCAGCTGAAGAACCTTTGCGTCAAATTATTGCCAATGCAGGTGGAGAAGGAGCTGTAATTGTTCAAAAAGTACGTGAAGGAAAAGGTGATTTTGGGTACAATGCTCGATCTGATAAATTTGAAGATTTATTTAAGGCAGGCGTAATTGACCCTACAAAAGTTACCAGAATTGCAGTAGAAAATGCAGCATCCATAGCATCCATGTTGTTAACGACTGAATGCGTAATTTCAGATCAACCGGAAGAATCTAATCCAGCAGCTGCGATGGCAGGAATGGGTGGTGGAATGCCCGGAATGATGTAAACTAGGATTTACAAGAGTCTGCTTCGGTAGACTCTTTTCCGTTTTTCTCTTCCCGATTTACTCGGATAGAAAAAAGCGACACTATATATGAAAAGGCTGTCTTGTAAAAGGCAGCCTTTTTTAATTTAATAAAAAGTGTTAAGAATAAAAATAATCCATCCTTTTTAGCCAGATTACGGAATATTTAACTGAAGAATAAACCTATATTTATTTTCATTAATCAGCAAATGAAAAATATTATCACATATTTGAGTGTTTATTTTATTAGTTTGTGCCTTCATGGACAGATTAATCAAGAATTAAAAATGAAACTAGATAGTATTCGAAATTTAGATCAAGCAATAAGAATAGAGGTACATAATGTGATGTCAAACACAGAATATTTGGATTCATTAAGTCAAACAAACGGCTTTGTATTGTCGGATTATGTAAAGAACTTAATGTTAAAACAAGAATCATTTGATAGGGCGAATTTAATTTTCATTGATTCAATAATTAATAAATTTGGTTACCCAGGAAAAAGTATGGTTGGCGAATCGACGGCCCAAATAGCTTGGTTGATCATTCAGCATTCCTACAACATTGACGACTATTACAAAGTAATACTTAAAGCATCAAAAAAAGGGGAGATTCCAGATAGTCTATTCGCAAAAACTAAAGACCGATGTCGAATAAACCATGGTAAAAAGCAAATTTATGGGACACAGACTGAATGTTTTCCTAACCATGCAGGAAGTTTTGATTGTTATATTTCTCCTATTCAAAACACAAAAGAGGTAAATAAACGCAGAAAAAAAGTTGGATTCTATACAACCATAGAGGAATATGCACAAATGAATGGGTATCGTATAAGAAATAAAAATAACAGAAAATAATCGCCACTCCCGCTTATCTATTATTAAACCGTTATTAACAAAAAAACAGGCAATTATAATAATTGCCTGTTCATTAAATCCTAAAATCAACTTGTTAATTTAGAACAATTTGCTTGTCTTTTGGATGTTTTACTTTATATCCAAAATCTAGAATTTTAGAATCTTTAGTTTTCAAATCAAAGCGCCATTCAACAATACCGGTACGTTCTTCAAGTGCACCTCCAGATAAAGCAAGAGCTTCAATCGTAATCTCTCCATTTTGTGTAATTGGAATTTGATCTAAAACAACGATTTCAATTGGTGTAGCCTTTAAGTTCTTAATTTCTATCGTGTATTTCATTGTTTTTTCTATTTTGTCGTTCAAGATTTTGTCCTTTGAATCCTTTTTCAAAAGTGTTCTTTTCGTTACAATGTTTGGATCTTTACCCAGGCTCAAAGAAAGCGTATCATCGATCGTTGTTGGGTCAATATACGTTTCACCAACATAAGAACCATCGGTGAAAATATTTGCTTTTGCAGGAACTAATCCCAATTCATCCAATTTAGATAATTCAGCCACCAAATAAACCGCTTGATCTAATTTAGGAACGGTAAAATACTTGAATTTAACATCTAAATCCGCATTTTTAATCAATACCATGTGTTGTTCATTGTTGGATGGAATGGTATAAGGTAAATCAATTTTAAATTCGGCAGATGTTAAGTTCCGCACAACTGTTGTAAAATCTGCTGAAGTAAATGCATCTTTGTCCAATAGATCTTCATTAGACCTAGAAATGGAATTAGAAAAAACCATTTGCTCGCTCAATTCTTTCTTCATCATTGCTGGAGCGTTTGCGTTATTATATACATTTTGGCTACGATACGCATAATAATCAATATACCAAGGATGTAAGGTCGGTTTTGTTTTATTTTGATATGGATTGTTTGTAGAGATAGTCAATTTTACATCTTTCCACTCCAACCCTGTATTTTGAAAAACCTGTGCTTTGTAATTCAAGTTCATTTTATTTGTTCCTATATCAGTCCTCAAATCATATAACGGAACCCAACCTGCGTTAGATACTAAATAAGATAAATTAATTTTACCTACCACATTTTCTTTCGTGGTTAGCGTAACGATTATTCTATGTATTGGGGCGTATTTTGCGGGATCTTCTCCGTTGTTTCTATCAAAATTGCGAAGTTTTGAAAGTCGATCGTCCATTTGAGATTTTTTACTTTGTTTTTCATACAGACGTTTGTTCAATGCTAATAATTTCTTATTGATTTCATTCATTTTAAGCGAGTAGAAATCAACGGTTTGTTTTAATAAATTAATTGAATCATTTACTTTTCCTTGTCCGCGTACTGCTCCATTAATGGTGATGATATTTTTTGTAGCATTTAATACAGCAATTTCATCTTGAATTTCTTGGATATCATACCCCATGATGCGCAATGAGTCTTCGAGCGCCATGATTTCTCGTTTCGTTTTTGCTGTTACGGCATCTGGTAGCACATTTTCAGGCTGAGGATAATAAATCGTATGCTTACTATCTAAAATGATTACATTTCCTGTTGCTTTCACTTGAATGCTTTTGGCATCAATGTAAGGACTAATTCCTTCTATGATAACTTCCGTATTTCCGGGAGAAATGGTGTAATTGGCTTTATGGTAAAGTTGAGCACCTTGAGCAAATACCGTTACGTCACTTACCGTAGATTTAACAATGGTTTTATCAGTTGCATAAGCATTTAAGGTGAGTACCGCTGATAATAATAAAAGAATCTTTTTCATAAAAAATTTAATTTGGTTAACATCCTAACAAGGATAACAAGAACGCATACAACGAGCTAATCCAAACGTTCAAAATTTGGAAAGAAAAAAACGAATTATTTTTTATTGGTCAGATAATCAATTACTTCGGCTGCACCAACAAGTCCGAAAAGTGCGGGCATATAACTAATTGTGCCGTAATATGATTTCTTGAAATTCAACCCGTTAGTCATTTTAAGGGAATTTTTATCTTGGATTTCAGATGAATAAACGGCAGTAATGCCTCTAAAAGACATTTCTTTACTTCTCATTCGTTTTTTAATGTGTGCACCCAGCTTACAATTAGAGACATTTTCGAGATTCGTAACTTGAACTTTGGATGGATCTTTTTTTCCTCCCGCTCCCAAATGAGTAATGATTTTAATTTTCAGTCTCTTACATGCTGTGATCCATTCTAATTTGGGTGAAACAGAATCAATGCAATCCATTACATAATCAGGTGAATATTCATCCAGTATTTTCCAAACGCGCTCTGGCAATACGAATTCATCCAGTACATGCAGTTTAATTTCAGGGTTGATATCAATAATTCGTTCGGCTAAAACTTGAGCTTTACTTTTACCAATCGTGGAATTCAAAGCAGTTAATTGTCTATTTTTATTGGTTGGATCAAAAACGTCCCCATCAATAATTGTCATAGTTCCAACACCTGCTCGCGCAATGAATTCAGCAGCAAATGAACCAATTCCGCCCAATCCAACTACTAAAACATGCGCATCTTTTAGTTTATCAATATTTTGTTTTCCGATCAATAATTCGGAACGCTCTAACCAATCTGCCATTTTGTAAAAATTCGTGTAAAATTAGTTAATTGTTCGTTTTGTATAGTTTTCAAAGACTGATTTCTTAATTCAGATACCTTTTTATAGATTGCCTCAATTGAAAAAGTTGAAGTGTCTGATTCAAGCAGATAAAGATTGGAATTGAGATTAATTACCTCATTTTGAATTGATTTGTTGACGAGAACTACTTCTCCAAAACTGGGTATTATTTCGTTTGCTAAGGTTTGATTTAAAAGATTAACCTTATTGAAACCATGCCAAATCCATTTTTGAGAAGGTTTTAATTCCTTTTTTATTTGGAATAATTCGTTGCTGGCTCTAACACAATGAATAATAATGGGCATTTTGTATTTTTCTGATAATTCAATCTGTTGGATGAATACTTTTTGCTGAAGTTCAAAATCAACCGAACACATTTTATCTAAACCAATTTCACCTAGTGCCACGCAATGAGAATGTTGT
>JACCDZ011510924.1_pt1 | contig 26086 bp, 25 predicted proteins | sample 7449551 | NCBI WGS metagenome assembly JACCDZ01 (sample SAMN15323452, study PRJNA562643) | freshwater metagenome | isolation source: river surface water | place: USA:Blue River Watershed | collected 2017-08-18 | reverse complement strand
CCCTACGGATGAACCACTGCGCCGCCGCGCGGTAGATGACAGGTGTCTTATGACGCCAGCAATGGGGGTAGCTGTGCGTGATGGTCTGTGTGGCCAACAAGCGGCCTGCATTTTGCAACGCTTCCAGAATGACGGGTACGGCCTTCCAGATGTGCTGACCACCGAACAACGGGAAGTCAGCGGCATACGCGCCGTTGCCTTGCACCGGGTTCAAGATGTCGGTGTACTTCATGCCGTTGGCCATGCAGGAGTTGAAGTCATCCACGCCATAGGCCGGTGCGCTGTGCACGATGCCAGTGCCGTCGGCTTCGCCCACATAGTCGGCCAAGAACACAGGGGCTGTGCGTTGGTAGCCTGCGTCCACGTGTGCGAGCGGGTGATTGAATTCAATCAGGCCGAGTTTGTCGCCCTTGGCGGTGGCCACCACATGACCTTCGAGCTTCCAACGCTCCAAACATTTCTCCACCAAGGAAGCTGCGCATACCAACAAACCACGCTCGGTGTCGACCAAGGCGTAGGTGATCTCAGGGTGCATGTTCAGTGCTTGGTTGGCAGGGATGGTCCACGCGGTGGTGGTCCAAATCACAGCGAACGCTGGCTTGTCAAGCTTAGGCAAACCAAATGCAGCCGCCAGCTTCTCGGGTTGCGCACACAAGAAGGCCACGTCGAGCGTGTCGCTCTTCTTGTCGGCGTATTCAATTTCAAACTCGGCCAAGGAGGAACCGCAGTCAAAGCACCAGTACACGGGCTTCAAACCACGGTAGACAAAGCCGCGCTCCATCACACGTTTGAAAGCGCGCAGTTGACCGGCTTCGTTGGCAGGGTCCATGGTGCGGTAGGGGCGTTCCCAGTCGCCCAACACGCCGAGGCGTTTGAAGTCTTCGCGTTGTTGCTCGATTTGCTCGGTGGCGAAGGCACGGCTCTTGGCCTGCATGTCGTCGCGGCTGAGTTTGCGGCCGTGCAGTTTTTCAATCGCGTTCTCAATCGGCAAGCCGTGGCAGTCCCAACCGGGGATGTATTGCGCATCAAAGCCACCGAGCTGTTTGGACTTGACGATCATGTCCTTCAGCACTTTGTTCAGCGCGTGGCCGATGTGCAGTTTGCCATTGGCATAGGGTGGGCCGTCGTGGAGCACAAATAGCGGGGCACCTTGGCGGGCCATGCGGAGTTTTTTGTACAAGCCTTGCTCGTTCCATTGCTTGGCCCAGGCGGGTTCGCGTTTGGGCAAGTCACCGCGCATGGGGAACGGGGTGTCCATCATGTTGAGGGTGGCGCGGTAATCAGTGGCTTTGTCGGTCATGGCTGTCTCGGGTCGAAGGCTTTTTCAGCGGCTAAAAGGGGTGATGCAAAGGTGCCATCAGAGGCTGGCCTTGGTAAGCAAATCAGGGGGCGCGGGGCAATGTGCAGCAAGAGGGGGCTGCACGCCCCGTCAAATTCGGGCGGCGAGCCAAGCGCGTGCGTCGTCGCAGTCTTGGTGGATACCTTTCATCAAGGCGTCCAAACCGTCGTACTTCAGCTCGTCGTGTAATTTGTGCAGGAGTTCCACACGGATGATTTTACCGTAGCCCCCCTCAGCGCCGAGGCTGTCGGGCCAGTCCAGGCAATGGGTTTCCAACAGCACGCGACCGCCGTTGACATCGGTCGGGTCCAGCGAGGGGCGGATGCCCAAATTGGCAACGCCCGCCAGAGGCAGATCAGTCAGCCCATGCACCTGAACCACAAAGATGCCGCTGGCCGCAGGCTTCCAATGGCTGAAGCGCAAATTGAGGGTGCGGCAGTTCAGCTCGCGGCCGAGCTTGCGACCGTGCACCACATGGCCCGAAATGGCGTAGGGGCGGCCCAACAATTGCGCCACCTCTTGCATGGCGCCGCGGCCCATGGCCTCGCGCACCGCCGAGCTGGAGACGCGCAAGCCCCGCACTTCATAACTGTTCATGCGGGCCACATCGAAGCCTTGCACCGCGCCAGCTGCGTCCAGCATGTTGTAGTCGCCGGCGCGCTTGGCGCCAAAGCGGAAGTCGTCTCCCACCAACACATACTTCACGCCCAAGCCTTTGACCAACACGTCTTCAATGAAGGCTTGCGGTGGCTGCGCCGCCAAGGTTGGGTTGAAGGGCAACACCACGCATTGGTCCACACCACAGGCGGCCAACTCGTTGAGTTTGTCGCGCAGGGTGGCGATGCGGGCCGGTGCGAGCTCAGGTTGTTGGTGTTGCTGGGCAAAGAAGTCGCGCGGATGGGGCTCGAAGGTCATCACGCAACTGGGCACGCCGCGATGGCGCGCTTCGTTGTTGAGCAGCGCCAACATGGCCTGGTGGCCACGGTGCACACCGTCAAAGTTGCCAATGGTCAAGGCACAAGCCTGAGCCATTTGCGGGTGGTGAAAACCTCGAAAAATCTGCATACAAGGGGGAGTGGCGACTTGCCTCAAACTGTCACGCAATAAAGGTATATTGTCAGCGATAGATGTGCATTCCCGATCGGTCGTTTCAGAAGCGAATGGAGGTGAGGTGTGAAGGTCTTGAAACTGTCTGCCCAAGGGCTACCGCAGTCATGGATATCGCTGGAGCAAGCGGTCATCCACTACGCGGCTGACGAGGTGCGCTGGGAATCTGGCGGCGAGGTGGCGGTGTTTCATGGCGGCACCAATGCGATCACGGGGCAGCAGTCCATCATCGTGGTCAACAGCATCATCGGCACCAAGGGCGTGCCCAACATCAACCCGTTTGATTTGAAATCCGGGCTCACCAACGACAAGCTCTTCACCCGCGATCGCAACATTTGCGCCTATTGCGGTGACCATTTCCATGAATCCGATTTGACGCGCGAACACATTCGCCCCGTGGGTCAAGGCGGTCCCAACACCTGGATGAATGTGGTGACAGCCTGTAAATCTTGCAACCACCGCAAGGGCAATCGCACGCCCGAACAGGCGCGCATGCCGCTGCTGTACACGCCCTACGAGCCGTCGTTGTGGGAAGACTTCATCTTGCGCAACCGCCGCATCTTGGCGGACCAGATGGAGTTTTTGATGGCGCATGTGCCCAAGAGTTCTCGCCTGTTGGTTTGATGCTGTTTGGCTGGGCTTGAATTTCTGACGCTCCGCCGAGAGGAATATGAGCAGCTTCCTCATACTGGGGTACCAGAAATCGTCAGCTGCCCATACCCCTCTCAGCTGCGAGTGTCTTCTTTTGAGTCTCTCACTGCGCCAACAACGCCGCCACCGCCTGCGGATAAATCACATGCTCCTGCGTCAACACCCGCGCAGCTAACGTGGCTGCGGTGTCGTCGGGCAGCACGGGCACCACAGCTTGGGCCAGGATGGCGCCATGGTCGAGCTCTGCTGTCACGCGGTGCACGGTGGCTCCGGCAAATTTGCAACCGGCTTCGATGGCGCGTGCGTGGGTTTTCAAGCCCGGGAATGCGGGTAGCAACGAGGGGTGAATGTTGACGAGTCGCCCCTCGTAGTGCGCCACAAAGCCCGGGGTGAGGATGCGCATGAAACCCGCCAACACCACCAAGTGGGGCTGGTGTTGGTCGATCTCTTTCATCAAGGCGGCGTCAAAGGCTTCGCGGGGGTGGGGCTCACCAGCGAAGGCGGTGTGGTCGACCACCGCAGTGGCGATGCTGTGTTCTTTGGCAATCGCCAGACCGATTGCATCGGCCTTGTTGCTGATGACGGCGCTGATGCACGCATTGAATTGCTTGGCCCAGTTCTGCGTCTGCGCAGCGCGCACGATCGCAGCCATGTTGGAGCCGCTGCCAGAAATCAAGATGACGATGTTTTTCATTGCCGCAAATTATCGCGGGGTGAATCAAGCGGCTGCATACACGCAGCGCCGCGTATCAGGCGGAGGTGATGGGGGTGAAGCGGGCTTGCATCACGCCGTCGATCAGCACCTGTTCGTTGAACATCGCGGCGGGGCGGACCCACAGGCCGTGCGCGCCATAGAGGGCGCGGTAGACCGTCATGGGTTCCAGTGTTTCACTGTGGCGCGCGGTGCCGATCACTTCGTACTGGCCACCCTTGTAGTGGCGATACAAACCGATGGGGGTTTCAAGCAGAGGGGGGAGGTCGTGGTCATTCATAGGATGGGACAATACACCCTATGCATCCAAAAGCCCTCGTTGAAGCTTGTACCGAGCTCGTTCGCCTCACCTTGAAGTTTGACCACCCTGCCGATGCGGTGGTGTCCAAGTTCTTCCGTGACTACCGTAAAACCTATGCCTTTGGCCCGCGCGAGCGTGCGGCCTTGGCCGAAACTGTCTACAACGTGTTGCGCAACAAGTTGCGCTACGACCACTTTGCGCCTTCGGGGTCTGGCCCTAAAGAACGCCGCTTGGCCATCTTGGGTTTTGCCCAGCACCTGAAAGAGCAAGCCCAATCCCAAGCTTCGGCCAAGGCTTCGGCTAAATCCTCAGCGAAATCTGCGCCGAAAAACAGCCAGCACGCCAACCACCACCCGCTCGACTTTTTGATGGGCGCCCTCAACAAGCAAGAAGCCGCGTGGCTCGAAGCCTGCGAAGCGGTGAACCCTGCAGACCTGATGGAGCGCCATCGCCACAACCTGCCCGAGTGGTTGGTGGAACCGCTCAAAGCCCAAGTGGGCGACGGCTTTTGGCCCTTGGTGGAGCGCATGAACGGCGGCGCGCCGCTGGATTTGCGCGTGAACACCTTCACCGACAAGCGCGCCGATGTGCAACACGAATTGCAACTGGCGGGGATTCGCGCTGAGAACACGCCGTTCTCGCCTTGGGGTTTGCGCATTGAGGGCAAGCCTGCGTTGTCCAACCTGGATGCGTTTGCACGCGGTGCGATCGAGGTGCAAGACGAGGGCTCTCAGTTGTTGGCCCTGTTGCTGGATGCCAAACGTGGCGAGATGGTGGTCGATTTTTGTGCCGGCGCCGGTGGCAAAACTTTGGCGATTGGCGCAGCCATGCGCAGCACCGGTCGTTTGTACGCGTTTGACACCTCGGCCCATCGCTTGGAGTCGCTCAAGCCACGCCTGGCGCGCAGCAAGTTGTCCAACGTGCACCCGTCGGCCATTGCGCACGAGCGCGATGAGCGGGTGAAGCGTTTGAGCGGCAAGATCGACCGCGTGTTGGTCGATGCCCCTTGCTCGGGCTTGGGAACCTTGCGTCGCAACCCCGACCTCAAGTGGCGCCAATCGCCCAAGGCGGTGCAAGAGTTGACCGAGAAACAAACCGCGATCTTGGCCAGCGCTGCGCGCATGGTGAAATCAGGTGGACGCTTGGTCTACGCCACCTGCAGCGTGTTGCCCGAAGAGAACGAGGCGATTGCCCAAGCCTTCAGCGCGGCGCATCCCAACTTCGTGCCTTTGTCAGCCGCGCAGACGCTGACCGATTTGAAAGTGGCCGATGCGGCCAGTTTGTGTACGACAGACGGGCTTTATGTGCGTCTTTGGCCACATTTGCACGCCACAGATGGCTTCTTTGCTGCGGTTTGGGTGGCCAAATAAGGCGCCCAACCTTAAAATCAGCCAATAATTTCCACGAGTTGAAAGATAGACATGTTGTTACCCAATTGGGCTTGGCTGGACGCCACGTTGAACTGGCTGAGCTACGGTTTGCTGCACTTTTCTGGTTGGCAAGTTTTCATTGCCACGATGGTGCTCACGCACATCACCATCGCCAGCGTGACGATTTATTTGCATCGCCATTCCGCACACCGCTCATTGGACTTGCATCCTGCCGTGGCGCATTTTTTCCGTTTCTGGCTGTGGCTCACCACCGCCCAAGTGACCAAAGAGTGGACCTCCATTCACCGCAAGCACCACGCCAAGTGCGAGCAAGCGGACGATCCCCACAGCCCTCATGTGCACGGCATCAAAACCGTGCTGTTCACGGGCGCTGAGCTGTACCGCAAAGAGGCAGAAAACCTCGACACACTCGAGCGTTACGGCCACGGCACACCCAACGACTGGATTGAACGCAACCTCTACACCCCGCATTCCGTCTGGGGTGTAGCGCTGATGTTGATCATCGACTTGGCTTTGTTCGGCGCCTTGGGCCTGACCGTGTGGGCCGTGCAGATGATGTGGATTCCCGTCACCGCGGCCGGCATCATCAACGGCGCGGCGCACTACTGGGGCTATCGCAACTTTGAGGCGCCAGACGCCAGCACCAACATCTCGCCTTGGGGCATCTTGATTGGTGGCGAAGAGCTGCACAACAACCACCACACGTATCCCACGTCGGCCAAGTTGTCGGTCAAGCCCTACGAGTTCGATTTGGGTTGGCTGTACATCCGCATCTTGGAAACCGTGGGTTTGGCCACCGTCAAAAAGACGCCTCCTAAGCTCGCGTTTGGCGACATCAAGCCCGTGGCGGACGAGAAGACTTTGGAAGCCGTCATTGCCAACCGTTACGAAGTGATGGCTAATTACGCCATTCAATTGCGCTTGGCCATGAAGCAAGAGATGGCGCGTATGTCGACCCTGCCCGCAGACTCAGTCTTGGCGGCAGCCAAACGTTGGATGCACCGCGACGCAGAGAAGGTGCCATCCAAAGTGTTGGAGCAATTGGCGCAAGCCCGTGCGGCTTTGCCCGATGTCGACACCATGGTGAAGATGCGCGAAGAGCTGCGTCAACTGTGGCTCAACACCCACCAGAACCGCGCGCAGCTAGCGCTCGACTTGCAAGCCTGGTGCAAACGCGCAGAGGCCAGTGGCATTGCGGCCTTGCAAGAGTTCTCGATGCACTTGCGCGCAGCGCGCGTCTAAGTACGCTGGCGGATCACTCCGCCGGTAAGTAGATTTTCTGCAGCAAACGCGCCAGCGTTTTGCGCTCTGCAGCGCTGAGATGGCGGGCCCCTTCAGCGTCCGCCACACTCGCGGCATTTTCCGCTTTCTTCATCAAGGCTTTGCCGCTGGGGCTGAGACGTAAGCCCACGGCGCGTCCGTCAGTGGGATGAGGTTGGCGCTCAATCAGCCCACGTTTGTCCAATTGCCGCAGCAACACCACCATGTTGGGCGGCAGCACGTTGAGCTGCTGACACAGTTGACGTGAGGTGACCCCTGGTCGATGCCCAATCACCGACAACACCGAAAAGTCGACGGTGCGCAAATCAAAAGAGCCCACACCCCGAATGAAGTGAGACACCAAGGTGTGCGAAGCCCGACTGGCGTTGTAGCCCAGCAAGGTCTCCAGGTACTCAGTCCCCCGGTTGATGCTGCACTCGTCATTGGCCACCGTCGCTGTGGTCTGTCGTGGGGTGGCGCGTTTGGCTGGAGTCATACCAAGATGGTAACCAAGCTCTTAAGGGTTGAGCTGCGTGGCGATGATCTGGGTACGCATCGCAAACTCCGGCAACACCCAGGCACGCAGGGCTTCGGCGGGTGCATGCCATCGCGAGGCATCGCTGCCCGGTGCCGCTTCGATGCGCGTCCAACTCCATGCGAGCAACGCCAGGGTGGCCACGCGCAAATAGTCGCCGGCAATCCAGCTCAGCTTGACTTGGCCATCGCTGCGTTGTGCCGCGTCGAGGCAAGTGCGGGTCGTGCCTTGGAGTTGTTCGAACAACTCCAACACCTGTGCTTCATGGGCTTTGCTGCTGGATAAATGTTGGCTCAGGTGCGACAACATGGCCGACAGGGCAGCACCACCATCGCTGACAACTTTGCGCATCAACAAGTCGATGGCTTGAATTTCGTTGGTGCCTTCGTAAATCATGGCGATGCGGGCATCGCGCACGTTTTGCTCAATGCCCCATTCACTCACGTAGCCATGGCCACCGAACACCTGCAAGCATTCGCTGGCGCCGTGGAATCCTTGATCGGTACAAGAGGCTTTGAGAATCGGGGTGATCAACGCACACCAGCGTTGCGCGGCGTTGCGTTGTGTGGCATCGGGGTGGTGTTTGGCTTCGTCCAAGGCGAGGCCAGTTTCATAGGCGAGCACGCGCGCGCCGTCGACCCACGCGCGTTGCGTGTCCAAGATGCGGCGCATCGCTGGGTGCTCGATGATCAGGTCAGCCGCGGCGGTACCTTTCTCGCCCGCGGGACGTGGCGCGCGCATCTGGCGGCGCTCGTGGGCATAGGCATCGGCTTTTTGCCAAGCCGCATCCAGCAAACCCACGCCTTGAAGGGCCACGTGCAAACGTGCCGCATTCATCATCACAAACATGGCGTTCAGACCACGGCCGACATCGCCCACCAACCAGGCGCGCGCTTCGTCAAAGCGCATCACGCAGGTGGGGCTGCCGTGGATGCCCATCTTGTCTTCGATGCGCTCGCAATGCACCGCACTGCGTGTGCCATCGGCATAAAACTTGGGCACCAAGAACAGCGACAGCCCTTTGGGTCCGGGCGGCGCATCAGGCAAACGTGCCAACACCAAGTGCACGATGTTGTCGCTCAGGTCGTGCTCGCCACCGCTGATGAAAATCTTGGTGCCCGAGATGTGATAACTGCCATCCGCTTGCGGGACAGCTTTGGTCGCAGCCAGGCCCAGGTCACTGCCCGCATGGGGCTCGGTCAAGCACATCGTGGCCAGCCACTCGCCGGTGCCCACCTTGCTCAGGTACTGCGCTTTCAGTGCGTCGCTGGCGTGGTGCTTGATGCACTCATACGCGCCATGTAACAAACCCGGTGCCATGGTCCAGCCATGGTTGGCGGCAGACAGCCATTCGTACAGCACGCTGTCGAGCACGGCGGGCAACCCTTGTCCGCCATCTTCTGTAGACGTGGAAAGAGACGCCCAACCCGATTGCCAAAACGCTTGGTACGCATCGCGAAAACCGGGTGGCATGGTGACGGCACCGTCGTGCCACTTTGCACCCACTTCGTCACCCACGTGGTTGAGGGGCGCAATTTGTTCGGCGATGAACTTGCTGCTCTCGTCCAAGATTTGGTGCATCAAGTCGGCATCGACTTCGGCATAGGGGGGCAGTGCGGCGATGCGTTGGGGCGCATGCAGCACGTCGTTCAAAATGAACTGAACATCCTCCAAGCGGGGTTGGTAGTGGCTCATACAGTCAGTCCTTCCTTGCAGCGCCCAAGTAGGTGTCGATCACGCGGCTGTCTTGTGCCAAATCGGCGGCAGGACCGCTCAGGCTGACTTCCCCCATCTCCAGCACATAGCCGTGATCGGCCACGGCCAAGGCGGCACGTGCGTTTTGTTCGACCAACACAATGGTGACGCCGGTCTTGCGCAGGGTTTCGATGATGCTGAAAATTTCTTTCACGATCAGCGGAGCCAAGCCCAAGCTGGGCTCGTCCAACATCAGCACGTCGGGGCGCGACATGAGCGAGCGACCCACCGCCAACATTTGACGCTCGCCACCCGAGAGCGTGCCCGCCAATTGGGGGCGACGTTCTTTCAGGCGAGGAAACAAGTCGTAGACATCGTCGATGCGGCTGCGCCACTGGCGATTGCCGATGCGCATTTGACGGTAACCACCGAGTTCTAAGTTGTCTTCCACCGTCATGGTGCTGAACAATTCACGTTTTTCTGGCACCAAGGCGATGCCCATCATGACGCGCTCTTCGAGCGTGAAATCGCTGATGTCTTCGCCGCGGTAGAGCAGTTGTCCGCGTGTGGGCAGCAAGCCCATCAAGGTGTTGAGCAGGGTGGTTTTACCGGCGCCGTTGGGGCCAATCACGGTGATCACTTGACCGGCATCGGCATGCAGGTTCAAGCCGTGTAGCACTTCGGCTTTGCCGTAGCCGGCGTGGAGGTCTCGGATGTCGAGCAGGGGCGTTGTCATGGCCAGTCCTTAGTGTTCGGTACCCAGGTAGGCGGCACGCACTACGGGGCTTTCCTGAATTTCTTTGGGGGTGCCTTCGAGCAATAAGGTGCCGAATTCCATCACCACCAACTTGTCGCAGACCTGCATCACCAGGTCCATGTCGTGTTCCACCAGCAAGATGCTCACGCCTTCGCTTTGCAGCTGACGCAACACAGCGGCCAGGTCTTGTTTTTCTTTGTGACGCAGACCGGCGGCAGGTTCGTCGAGCAGCAGCAGTGAGGGGTCGGCACACAAGGCACGGGCGATTTCCATCAGGCGCTGCTGGCCCATGGCCAAGTTGCCGGCTTGTTCGTGCAGGGTGTGGCCAATGCCAATGCGTTCCAACTGTTGCTGGGCCAACTTGAACAAGCGTTTCTCTTCTTCATGGTTGGTGCCCAACATGCCTGAGAGCACGCCGGTGTGACCGCGGCTGTAGCCGCCAATGGCCACGTTCTCGAGCACCGTCATGTCGGGAATCATCTTCACATGTTGGAAGGTGCGCGCCATGCCTTTGCGCAAAATCTCACGTGATGGCAAACCGCTGATGGTCTCGCCACGGAACTGCACCGCACCCGAAGTCAAAGGCAACACGCCAGTGATCAGGTTGAAGGTGGTGGATTTGCCAGCACCGTTGGGGCCGATCAAACCAACGATGTCGCCGGCATGGATTTGGAAACGAATGTCGTTCACCGCCACCAAACCACCGAATTGTTTGCGAATGTCTTGCACGTCGAGCAGCAATTCACCGCGTTGGGGTTTGTGGGTTTCGGGCAAATGGTCTGCGTGTTCCCAATCGACCTCACGGTCGCGGCGCGGCATGTAGCGTGCCACCAAGGACCACAGGCCATCGGGCAAGTACTTGAGCACCAAGACCAACAACACACCAAACACGATCACTTCGTAGCTGCCGCTGGTGCCAATCAGTTTGGGCAACAGCACTTGCAGGTAGTCGTCCATGAGCTTGATCAGGCCAGCGCCCACGATCGCACCCCAGATGTAACCCACGCCGCCCACCACGGCCATGAACAAGTATTCAATGCCCATCTTCAAGCCAAAGGCCGAAGGGTTCACGGTGCGTTGGAAGTGCGCCAACAACCAGCCGGCCACCGAGGCCAACAAGGCCGCCATCACAAAGGCCGTGACTTTGTAACGGAAGGTGTTGATGCCCATGGCTTCGGCCATTTGTGTGCCGTTCTTCAACGAGCGGATGGCGCGGCCGGCACGAGAGTCCAGCAGTTGCACCATGCTCAACGCGGCAGCCAACAAGATCAGCCACGTCAACACAAAGAAGGGACGTCCTTGACCGATGTCAAAACTTCCGATCGACAAACTTTGCAAGCCGAGCAAACCGTCGTACTTGCCCAATGCGTCCAAGTTGCCCATGAGGTAGTACAGCGACAAACCCCACGCAATGGTGGCCAAGGGCAGGTAGTGGCCCGACATGCGCAAGGTGATCATGCCAACCACCAAGGCGCTGACAAAGGTCAGGCCCAAGCCGACCCACAAGGTGAGCCAGGGGGACCAACCCATGTTCAGCGTCAACCAAGCGGTGGTGTAAGCACCAATGCCCACGAAGGCTGCTTGACCAAACGAGGTCAAGCCCGACACGCCGGTGAGCAACACCAAGCCCATGCAGGTTAGGGCATACAGACCGATGTAGTTGAGTTGGAAAATCCAAAAATCAGGCACGGGCAACACCGCCACGAGCGGAACCAAAGCGAACAGCAATATCCAGCGGTACATGTCAATGTTCCTCGTCAGAATGACCGCTGCTGATGGAACGCCACAGCAGAATCGGCAAGATCAAGGTGAACACGATCACCTCTTTGAACGCGCTGGCCCAGAACGAGCCAAACGCTTCGACCACACCCACAAACAAGGCGCCCACCAAGGCACCGGGGTAGCTGGCCAAACCGGCCACCACTGCAGCCACAAAACCTTTGAGGCCGATCAAGAAACCCGAGTCATAAAACACGGTGGTGGTGGGGCCAATCAACAAGCCCGAAATCGCACCAATGCCCGCGGCAAGCAAGAAAGTGAACTGACCCGCGGCATGGCTCGAGATACCCATCAAGCGCGCGCCGGTGCGGTTCACAGCGGTGGCGCGCAAGGCCTTGCCAAATAAGGTGCGCTCGAAGAACAGCCACAGCACCAAAATCATCACCAAGGCTGTTAAGAAAATAATCACCACTTGGCCAGTGATGTTCAGCGGACCGAGCTTCCAGCTCTCATTCAAGAAGCTGGGGTTGCGGAAACCTTCCGCGCCAAAGAACAACAAGCCCAAACCGGTCATGGCGAAATGCACACCGACCGACACAATCAACAACACCAACGGCGTGGCAGATTCAAGCGATTGATAAGCAATGCGGTACACCAGCGGGCCAAACGTGGCTACCACGGCCACGCTCAACAACGCTTGAATCAGCATCGAGAAATTCTGTGTCGCAGCCCACCACGTGAACAACGCAATCAACATGGGGGGCACCAACATCTTCAAGCCTGCTTGGATGCCGTGCGCCAAATTGCGATCGTGATGCCAGCGGCTCCAGCACTCCATCACGCTGGCAATGACCGACAAGATCATCAGCAACCACACGGTGCCGGGCACTTTGCCGGCTTGCAGCATGGCCAAGGTCAAGGCGCCGTAAGCGACGAACTCACCTTGGGGAATGAAGATGACGCGCGTGACGGTGAAGACCAGCACCGTGGCCAAGCCCAACAGGGCATAGACCGCACCGTTGGTAAAGCCGTCCAGCGTCAAGATGCTGACGATTGAAAAATCCATGTTGTTTCTCGATTCTGTTCTGACAACGTGCTCTGCTTCTCAGAAAACGCCCAACAAGCCATCGACCTGTTGGGCGTGTGAGTCATGCAAACGCGGTTTAACGTTCAACAGCGAACTGACCGTCCACCACTTTCAGCATCACACCGGTTTCCATGGTGTAACCCCAGTGGTCGTCTTTGGTCCAGTTCATCACGCCGTGTGCGAACACGGTGCGACCCATGCCTTCAATCGCATCGCGAATGGCAGAGCGGAATTCAGGTGTACCGGGCTTGGCTTTTTTCAGTGCCACGGGCAACACTTTTTCCATCGTGATTTGGAAGTCATAGGCGTGACCTGCAAACTGGTTGCGTGACTTGGGGCCCATGGCGGCTTCGTACTTGTTCACGAAGTCCACAGACACCTTCTTGGAAGGATGGCTGTCTGGCAATTGCTCAGCAATCACAGCAGGGCCCGACACCACAAAGGTGCCTTCCACAGCCTTGCCGCCGACGCGCATCAAGTCTTGTGTGGCGGCAGCGTGTGTTTGGTAGATCTTGCCTTTGTAGCCACGCTCAGCCAAACCGAGTTGGGGCATTGCTGCGCCTGAGCCTGAAGCCACCACCAAGATCGCGTCTGGGTTGGCGGCATTCAGTTTCAAGGCTTGTGGGGTCACGCTGGTGTCGGTGCGTGCGAAGCGCTCGGTGGCCACGATCTTGATACCGGCCTTGTCCAACAAGGGAGAAACTTCTTTCAACCACTGTTCGCCGTAGGCATCGGTGTAGCCCAAGAAACCAATCGTCTTCACGCCTTGCTTCTTCATGTGCTCGACCACGGCGTGGCCCATCACGGTGTTCGATTGGGGCAAGCGGAACAACCACTTGTCTTTGCCCGCGGGCACGCCCACGGGTGAACCGGCCAATTGCACGGTGCCAGCTTCTGAGGCGATGTCGGTCATGGCAGCAGCCACGGCGGTGATGCAAGAACCAAAGATGAGGTCGACCTTGTCTTCGGTCACAAAGCGGCGAGCGTTGGCCGAGCCTTTGCCTGGGTCGGTGGCGTCGTCCAACACGATCAGGTTCACTTTTTCACCGGCGATGGTTTTGGGGAACAGCTTGAGTTGGTTTTGCATAGGAATGCCCAAACCAGAACCGGGGCCGGTCAACGCCAAGCTAACACCAATGTTGATGTCGGCCAGAGCGGCAGAGCAGGCCACGCTGGCGGCCAATGTGAGCAGGGTCTTTTTGAATTTCATGGTTGTCTCCTAAGGGTGGTTGAGTTGCTGGGTTGAAAAATTAAGAACAAAGCGCCTTGATGTCGGCGGGAACGGGAATCGCTTTGATGCGGTCAGGATCGTCGGGGTGCTTGATGCAAAACGCACGGGTCTCAAAACCTTCGCACAACACCGTGTCACCGCGCATGACGACGTGTTTTTGAATCACCACTTTGTCGCGCCATTCTTGGATGCTGGTGTGCACTTGGATGCGTTCGCCATACGTGGCGGGGCGCATGAATTTGGTGTTGATCTCCAACAGCGGCGTGCCGATGATGCCGGTGGTCTTGACCAACTCGCGCCAAGGGGGTACACCGCACTTGACGAAGAAGTTCAAGGACGATGCATCCATCCACTTCGAGTAGTTGGAGAAGAACACAATGCCGGCGGGATCGCAATCGCCGAACATGATCTCGACTTCGTAGACAACGGTTTTGCTCATGGTGTGTCTCGCTTCAGCGTGGCGCCATGCGCAGTGCGCCGTCTAAACGGATCACTTCGCCATTCAGGTGGGTGTTGGTCGCGATGTGTGCGGCCAGTTGCGCAAACTCTTCGGGCTTGCCCAAACGCGAGGGGAACGGAATGCTCGCCGCCAGCGATTGCTGCACCGGCTCGGGCAGTGTCTTCATCAGCGGGGTGGCAAACAAGCCGGGGGCGATGGTGCACACACGGATGCCGTGTTGTGCCAAGTCGCGTGCCATCGGCAATGTCATGCCCGCCACGCCGGCTTTGGACGCGCTGTAGGCCTGTTGACCCACTTGGCCGTCAAAGGCAGCCACCGAGGCGGTCCACACCATCACGCCGCGTTCGCCGTCTTCCAACGGGTCGAGTTTGGCGGCGGCCGCGGAGAACAAGCGTGCGGCGTTGTAGGTGCCATTCAGGTTGACTTGCACCACTTTCATAAAGTCTTCCAGCGGTGCGGCGTTGCCGTCTTTGCCGACCACGCGTTTGGCAGTGCCAATGCCGGCGATGTGCATCAAGATGCGCGCGGGGCCGTGTGCAGCGGCAGCGGTGTCGATGGCGGCTTGCATGCTGTCGGCATCGCTGACGTTGCATGACACGGCCACGGCGGAGCCGTTTCCATATTGCGCGACGATGTCTTGGGCCACACGCTCAGCGTTGTCCATGTTCAGATCGAGCACGGCGACTTTGGCGCCCAGGCGAGCGAGTTCGCGCGCGGTGGCTTCACCGAGGCCAGAGCCACCGCCGGTGACCAATGCTGCTTGTCCTTGAATCTTCATAGGGTTGTGTTTCCGTGATTGTGTTGGTCGCAGGTCTTAGGCTGCGTCAGGGTTTTCGATCAACAACGCAATGCCTTGGCCACCGCCCACGCAGGCGCTGGAAATGCCGTAGCGCAAGCCCGAGCGTTGCAGTTCGCGCGCCAAGGTGAGGGTCAAGCGCACGCCGGTGCAAGCCAGGGGGTGACCCAAGGCAATCGCGCCTCCGTTGACGTTGAGCTTGGACAAGTCCAAGCCGAGTTCACGGCCCACGGCCAAGGTTTGTGCGCCTTGCGCTTCGTTGATCTCGAACCGGTCAATCTGGTCCAGTGTGAGGCCGGTGCGCGCCAACAGCAAGCGAATCGCAGGGGCGGGGCCAATGCCCATGATCTCGGGCGGCACGCCGACTGCGGCGGCGGCCACCACACGCGCCAAAGGTTTCTTGCCGTGTGCTTTGGCATAGCTGCCCGAGGTCACCACACAGGCGGCTGCGGCATCGACCAAGGCCGAGCTGTTGCCACCCGTTTGCACGCCGCCTTCGTAGACAGGTTTGAGTTTGCCCAACACCTCGACGGGGGAGATGCGGGGGTGCGTGTCGGTGCTGACCTCGGTGACCTTGCCTTGCAGCTTGATGCCGCGTGGTTTGTAGCCCTCGAGTTCAAATTTCTCGGTGACCACGGGCACGATTTCGCCGGCGTGAAAACCTGCGGCCTGTGATGCCACCGCTTTGGCAAACGAGTCGGAGGCGAACTGGTCTACCTCTTCGCGGGTGATGTTGTATTTCTTTGCCAAGTTCTCGGCGGTCTGAATCATGTTGATGCCCGCGGCGGGGTCTTTCAAGGCTTCCCACATGTAGTCTTTGAAGCCCACCGGCGCACCCAGTTTGAAGCCGGTGCGGTGGTCAAACGCAGCGATGGGGTTGCGCGTCATGCTCTCGGTACCGACCACCAAGGCGGCGTCACAGGCGCCGGCTTCTATTTGTTCACCGGCTTGGCGGAACAACTCAAAGCCTGTGCCGCAAATGCGCTGCGCCATGATGGCGGGCACCTCTTGGGGCACACCGGCATACAAGCTGATGTGGCGTGGCAAGAAGAACTGGTCAAAGTCGCCCGGCGCCATGTTGCCGGTGATCACCGAGCCAATGTCGGTGGGCGCAATGCCCGCACGCTTGAGTGCTTCACGCGCCGCTTTGATGCCCAGGTCGGTGGGCGAGATGTGGCCCAACGCACCGCAGTAGTCGACCATGGGCGTGCGCACACCTTCGTGCATCCAGACATCGGCAAACGCGTTGAAAAAACCTTTGCTTGTCATGTTTGTCTTTCTGTCTGATCAAGCCTGAGGCTTGAGGATGTAGTGCAGGGTGTCGGCATGCAAGCCGGCGACGGTGTCCGCGCGGTGGTGCAAGACCGAGCGTTGGTTGATCGAGCCTTTGTCGGTGATCTCACCCTTGTCGATGGTGGGTGGCTCGGACAACAAACACAGGCGTGCAATGCGGTTGGCGCTGCCGGTGCTGGTTGCGGCCAAGTCGTTCACGACTTTTTGGAAGTGGGCCAGCACGGCGGGGGCAGACAACACATCGGTCAAGGGCGCGCTGTCGGGCAAGCCGGCCAGTTCGCGCACCTTGGGGGTGGGGAACACCATGGCGCCGACTTCTTTGAGGTTGATGCCTGTCAACACCACGTCTTGGATATAAGGTGCACCGGCTGCAATGATCTTGCCGCGCAGCGGGCCCACGCTGACGAAGGTGCCGGTGGCAAGCTTGAAGTCTTCGGCAATGCGGCCGTCGAATTTCAAACCGAGGTGCACATCGGTTTCGTCGATCCACTTGACCGCATCGCCCGTTTTGAAGAAGCCTTCGTCGTCAAAGGCATCGGCGGTTTCTTCGGGGGCGCGCCAGTAACCGGGCGAGATGTTGGGCCCGCGGTAACGCACTTCGGTTTTGCCGTCCATGTCGATCAGCTTGAGCTCCATGCCGGGCGTGGGCACGCCCAAGTCGCCGGCACGCACATGCGGGTTGGTGACGAACAGCGCAAACGGGCCGGACTCGGTCATGCCCAGACCGGAGGTCATGACAATGCGTTCGCCCACCTCGCGCTCTTCGCTTTCGTACAAGCTGTCCCACACCGGTTGCGCCAAGGCGGCGCCGGCGTAGAAGAACATCTTCACGCGTGACAAAAAGTTTTTGCGCAGCACGTCGTCGGTCTTCATCGCGTTGGCGATGGCTTCAAAACCGGTGGGCACGTTGAAGTACACCGTGGGTGCGATCTCGCGCAGGTTGCGCAAGGTCTCGCCGATCAGCGCGGGCGTGGGCTTGCCATCGTCGATGTACAAGGTGCCGCCGTGGAAGATGACCATGCCAAAGTTGTGGTTGCCACCGAAGGTGTGGTTCCAGGGCAGCCAGTCGACCAACACCAGCGGTTGCTCGCGCAACACTGGCATCGATTGGCTCATCTGTTGTTGGTTGGCGCAGCACATGCGGTTGGTGTTGATCACCGCCTTGGGCAACTTGGTGGAGCCGCTGGTGAACAAAAACTTGACGATGGTGTCCGGTCCCGTGGCCGCGCTGGCGCGGTCCACCGCATCGGTGGCGGGCGTGGCACACAGCTGTGCAAACGTCGTGACGCTGCGGCCTGCCACTGCACCTTCGTGCAACACCACCTCGGTGTCGGCGCCGACGGTGGCACTGATGGCTTTGGCATAACGCTCGTCTTGTGCGAACACCAAACCTGGAGTGACAGTTTTCAACACGTGTTTGAGCTTGTCGTAGTCCACACTGACCAACGAATAGGGCGGCGAGGTCGGCACAAACGGCACGCCTGCGAGCATGCAACCCAGCGCCAACATGGCATGTTCCAAACTGTTCTCGCTCAAGATGGCCACGGGGCGCTCGGCATTCAACCCGCGGTCAATCAAACCTTGTGCAATGTTGCGTGCGGTGGACCAGGCTTGTTGGTAACTGATGTGACGCCAATCTCCCAAGCTGCCATCGGCTTGTTTGACGCGGCGCGCCATCCAGGTGCGATCAGGAGCGTGCTCGGCCCAATGACGCAGACGGTCGCTCATGCGCTCAGGGAAGTTTTGCAGTTCTTGATCGGCTTTGAGGTAGTGCGTACCGCTGGGGCCATCACGCAGGCTCACGCGGGTGACGCCAAATTCGAGTGGGCGGAATTTTGCCGGGGTCATGGGGAATGTCTCCTCGTGGGCTCAGTGGTGTGTGGCCGCGAGTCAGTCTTTGCTGACTTTGGGGGCTTTGCCTTCCAAGAAGGCACGCACGCGGGCTTTGGCTTCAGGGGCCGATTGCGCGATCGAGGACATCAAGGCCTCGGTCAAGAAGCCGTGGTCGGCGGGCTGCTCGGCAATGCGGGGCAACGCGTGCATCAAGGCGTAGTTGGTCAGGGGTGCGTTGGTGGCAATGCGCTCGGCCAGCTCCATGGCTTTGGCCAGGGATTGACCGGTGGGCGTCAGGTACTGGGCAAAGCCCAAGCGCTCGCCGTCTTGTGCGTTGTACACGCGGCCGGTGAGCATCATGTCGGTCATGCGGGCCACGCCAATCAATTTAGGAATGCGCACCGAGCCACCGCCGCCCACAAAAATGCCGCGCGTGCCTTCGGGCAAGGCGTAGAAGGTGCTCTCGTCTGCGACGCGGATGTGCGAGGCCGACGCCAGCTCCAAACCGCCGCCCACGACCGCGCCGTGCAAGGCGGCGATCACGGGCACGCGGCCGTATTGCAAGGCCTCCAAGGCGACGTGCCAGCTGCGGGAGTGGTGCACGCCTTCACCGGCGTCGCGCTCTTTGAGTTCGGACAAATCCAAGCCCGCGCAAAAGTGATCGCCCTCACCATGAATCACCGCAGCACGTGCTTCGGCAGGCAGGTTTTGAAACACATCGCGCAAGGCTTCGATCAAGGCATCGCTCAAGGCGTTGCGCTTGGTGGGGCGGCACAACCGGACCACCGCGACGGCGCCATGCATTTCTAAAACAACGCTGTTGGCTTTGGCACGTTCGATCGCAGGATGGAGGGTGGTGGTCATATCAGTTCCGTTCAAGGGAGGCATAAGGTTATTTTTTATAACGTTATTGTGAAAGTGAAGAATCCCCTCAGGGCCTAGGACTTTCCCTTAAATACGAAGACCACACCTGCGGTGTGTGGCGGGCTGTCAGCGGCTCAGGTCGAGCGCCACTTTGCCGAATTGCTCGGCATTGGCCAGCATGTCGAGCGCGGCATGTACCTCGCCCATGGGGAACACACGGTCGATCACTGGGCGAATCTGGTGCTGTTCACAGAACGCCAGCAAATCTTGCAGCTCTTGGCGGTTGCCCAAGGTCGATCCGATGATTTGCAACTGTCGAATGAAGATACGGCGCAAATCTGCGGGGGGCTGGTCGCCGCTGGTGGCACCACAGGTGACCAAGCGGCCGCCGCGCACCAAGGATTTCATGGCGTCACCCCACACCGCTTCGCCAATGTTTTCAATCACCAAGTCCACGCCGCGGCGCTCGGTGAGTGTCATCACGCGTTTCACAATGTCTTGATCGGGCGTGTGGATACCCGCAGCGGCACCCATGGACAAGGCGCGCTCGAGTTTGTGGGTGTGACGCGAGGTCACGATCACGCGGGCGCCCATGGCGTGTGCAATTTGCAAAGCCGCCACCGACACACCGCCCCCAATGCCAAAGACCAACACGGTTTGACCCGGCTTGAGCTGACCTTGCATCACCACCATGCGCCAAGCGGTCAAGTGCGTCACCGCCAAAGCGGCGGCTTCGGTGGCCGACAAATAGCGGGGCGCCGCAAACACGTTTGAGCGCGGCACCGACAGCCATTGCGACCAGGTGCCATCGCGGTGTTCACCGAAGAAAGACACGCGCGTGCACAGCACGTCGTCGCCGCGTTGGCAAAACTCACACGTGCCACAGCTGATGGCGGGGTGAACAATCACGCCATCGCCCACGGTTAATCCGCTGTGGTCGTCACACGCGGCCACATGCCCAAAGCCCTCGATGCCCATTGTTTGTGGCAGCTGGTGGGTGATGCCGGCACCGCTGTTGCGCATGTACAGGTCCACCTGGTTCAGGCTGCTGGCTTGCATGCGAATCAGCACCTCGCCTGCGCGGCGTTCAGGCGTGGGGCGCGCGCCGAGGTGCACCACTTCGTTGCCGCCATGGCCGTCGATGTAGATCGCTTGCATGGACGTGGTCAGACACCCAAGTAGTTGGGCAACTCAGGGTCGTGCAAGAGTGCTTGGGCGTCGCCGTGCAAGGCCACCAAGCCTTTTTGCAACACCAAGGCGCGGTTGCTGCGTGAGAGCACTTTGTGCCAATCGCGGTCGACGATCAGCACCGCCAAACCGCTGGCTTTGATGTCGTCGATCACGCGCCAAATTTCAGCCACGATGAGGGGCGCCAACCCTTCGGTGGCTTCGTCCAAGATGATCAAGTCGGGGTGGGTCATCAAGGCACGGCCGATGGACAACATTTGTTGCTCGCCGCCGGACAGTTGACTGCCCAAGTTGCCGATGCGCTCCGCCAAGCGTGGAAAGGTGTGCAGCACGCGCTCGAGCGTCCAGTCGGCACGGCCATCGCGACCGGGGCGTGACGCCATCACCAAGTTCTCACGCACCGTGAGGTTGCCAAAAATACCGCGACCCTCAGGGACGTAGGCCACGCCCAAACGCGCCACTTCGTGTGGACGGGCTTTGGAAATGTCATGCCCAAACAAGCTGATGTGGCCATCACGCTGCGTGACATGACCCAGTAAGGTGCGAATCAGCGTGCTCTTGCCCATGCCATTGCGGCCGAGCAAGCCCACGGTTTCGCCTTTGCGAATGTCTAAGTTGACGCCGTGCAGCACATGGCTGCTGTCGTACCAAGCGTGGATGCCTTGGGCTTCCAAAATGATTTCAGAGCTCGCAGACATCAGTGGTCTCCCAAGTAGGCGGCACGCACATCGGCGTTGTTGCGCACCTCGTCAGGGGTGCCTGTGGCGATGACCACGCCGTTCACCATCACGGTGATGCAATCGGCAATGCGGAAGACAGCGTCCATGTCGTGCTCGACCAACAAGATGGCATGGTCGTGTTTGAGTTCTTGCAACAGCGTGAGCATGCGTTCGGTTTCTTCGGCGCCCATGCCGGCCAGGGGTTCGTCCAGCAACAGCACTTGCGGCGCGGTGGCCAAGCACATGGCGATTTCGAGTTGACGCTTTTGGCCGTGGCTCAAAAAGCCGGCAGGACGTTCCAGTGCATCACCCAAGCCCACGCGGATCGCCGCGTCACGGCCGATGGCCACCGTGGTGGGATCGTTCTCGGCGTGGCGCCAAAAGGCCCACGCTTGTTGGTGCTGCGCTTGGGCCGAGAGGCGGCAGTTTTCTAGCACGGTGAAGCTGGGGTAAATGGTGTTGCGCTGGTAGCTGCGTCCCAGGCCTGCACGCGCACGACGCGATTGCGGCCAAGCTGAAATGTCTTGCCCCAGCAACTCGACTTGACCCGAGGAGGGCGGGAACTCGCCCGACAACAAATTGATCAAGGTGGATTTGCCAGCGCCGTTGGTGCCAATCACCGCATGCACGCTGCCGCGCTCAAGGGTGAGCGAGACATCGTTGACGGCGACCAAGCCACCCCAACGACGCGTCAGGTTGCGGCCACGCAAGAGGATGTCGCGGTTCATGCTTGATCCTCCAACGCTGGGGTGCTGACGGGGGTGGTACGCCCAATGATGCGGTCTCGCAGCTGATGGGGCAACGACACCAAACCTTTGGGCATGAAGGCCACACAGGCCATGATGCTCAGACCCAGCCCCAAGTGCCAGTGCTTGGCGTAGCTGCCAAACACGGCTTCCGATTGAAACAACTCTTGCAGCAGGGCAAACGCAAACGCGCCCAGCACAGCGCCGCGCATGTGGCCGAGGCCACCCAAGATGATCATCACCAACACGGAGCCGCTGAGGTGCCAGCTGAGCAACTCGGGGTTCACAAACCCATCTTTGATGGCAAACAAATAACCCGCCCAACCCGCAATGGCGCCCGACAAAGTGAACGCCGCGAGCTTGTAGGGATAGACAGAAAAGCCGGTGGCCTTCATGCGTTGTTCGTTCACGCGGATGCCAGCGAGCGCGCGGCCAAATGGCGAGCGCAGCAGTTGCTCTAAAAACAAATACCCGACCAACAAGCTAAGCCAAATCAGGCCATACAAATGCAGTGGTTTGTCCAGATCGATCCAACCCCAAGCGGGTTTGACATACATGTAGATGCCATCGGTGCCGCCGCCCAACGGCGTGTCATGCACCACGTAGTAGGCCATTTGCGAAAACGCCAAGGTGACCATGATGAAGTACACGCCTTGCGTGCGCAGCGACAACGCGCCCACTGCGAGCGCGAACACACCCGCCATCACCACCGAGGTCAGCAAGGACAGACCGAGCGAGGCGCTGCTGCCATCGGTGGGTGCCAGCAACACCGCCGCGTAGGCGCCGATGCCAAAGAAAGCGGCTTGGCCAAAACACACCAAGCCGGTGCTGCCCACCAACAGCTCGAGGCTGAGGGCGAGCAAGGCGTAGATCATGATCTTGGCGATCAAGTCCATGCCGTAGGAGCCTGTGAGCACCGGCCACAGAGCAAGCAAACCAAAGAAAGCCACAACAAATGAAGAGGGATGACGCATGGGGTGGCCTCAGTCCTTGAATAAACCGTTCGGGCGCCACAACAAAATCAGCGCCATCAACACGTACACCAACACGCCAGCGGCTTGCGGCAGCAGCACCTTGCCAAAGGTGTCGACCAAGCCAATCAGCAGAGCGGCCAGCAGCGCGCCTTTGATCGAACCAATGCCGCCAATCACCACCACCACAAAACAAATGATCAAGACCGAGTTGCCCATGCCCGGGTAGACGCTGGAGACGGGTGCGGCAATCATGCCGGCGAACACCGCCAAGCCCACGCCGATGGCAAACACCACGCGGTACAGCAAGGTGATGTCGATGCCCAGGCTCTGTACCATTTCGCGATTGGCCGTGCCGGCACGGATCATCATGCCCAAGCGGGTGCGGGTGAACACAAACCACATGCCGATGGCCAACAGCAAGCACACGCCGCTGATGAACAAGCGGTAGACCGGGTAGGTCATGACGTCGTTGAGTTGCAAGGCGCTGTCCAACCAAGGGGGCACGGGCACGCCGTGCACGTCATCGCCGACCAGCAAGCTGCGCAACTCTTCGAACACCAAAATCAAACCGTACGTCATGAGCACTTGTTGCAAATGCTCACGCTCATACAAGTAACTGAAAAAGGCCCACTCGAGCACGTAGCCCAAGAGGACCGACAACACCATGCCCGCAGCCAAGGTGCTGAAAAATTCACCGCCAAAACTGCTCGACACGATGGGGGCCAAGGCATACGCCATGTAGGCCCCAATCATGTAGAAGCTGCCATGGGCCAGGTTGATCACACCCATGATGCCGAAGATCAAGGTCAACCCCGAGGCGACCAAAAACAGCAGCAGCCCATATTGCAGTGCGTTGAGGCACTGGATCAGAAAAGTAGCGAAGTCCATGGCGGTGAAGTCGATTTACATCTTGCAGCCGAGGCCGGGGTCAGCCAAGGCTTTGGAAGCGACGCCTTCGAGCACGTTCTCTTTGCCCACCACTTTGCGCAAGTAGATGTCTTGCACCGGGTTGTGGCTCTTGGAGAGCGTGAAGGTGCCACGGGGGCTGTCGATCTTGGCGGCGCGCAACGCTTGGGCAAAGCCGTTGATGTTTTTCGCATCGCCCTTGGTGGCGTTCAAGCCAATGCCTAGCATTTGACCGGCGTCATAGCCTTGCACAGCGTACACATCGGGTTGCAACTTGTAGGTTTTGGCATAGGCCAAGCGGAAGCTTTGGTCACGCTTGTTGTTCAAGTTGTCGGCGTAGTGCAGCGTGGTCAACAAGTCTGCGGCGTCAGCGCCTTGGGCTTCCAAGGTGCCATCGGTCAAGAAGCCGGAGCCGTACAACGGGATGGTTTTCTTCAAGCCCGCTGCAGAGTAGTCTTTGACGAACTTCACAGCGCCACCACCCGCGAAGAAGGTGAACACGGCGTCGGGTTTCATCGCGGCGATTTCAGTCAACAGCGCTTGGAACTCGACGTTCGGGAAAGGCAGGCTCAACTCTTTCATGACAGTGCCACCACCTTTTTCGAAGCCATCCTTGAAGCCTTTGACGGCTTCGTCACCGGCTGCGTATTTCCAAGTGATGGTGACGATCTTCTTGTGACCTTTCTTGGCTGCCACTTCGCCCATGGCATAGCCCGGCTGCCAGTTTGAGAAGCTCGAGCGGAAGATGTTGGGGGCGCACATGGGGCCGGTCACGGCGGCAGCGCCGGCGTTGGGGACGATCAACAAGGTGCCCGATTCTTTGGCGGCTTTGGCCATGGCCATGGCCACACCGCTGTGCACGGTGCCCACGATCACGTCGACGTTGTCGCGCTTGATGAGCTTGTTGACGTTGTCGGTGGCTTTGGAGGGATCGCTCTCATCGTCCACGCGCACGTATTCGACTTCACGGCCGGCGATCTTGCCGCCTTGCTCGGTCACATACAAACGGAAACCGTTGTCGATGGCCGTGCCCAGTGATGCAAAGGTGCCGGTGGCGGGCAGCATGAAGCCCACTTTGAGCTTGCCTTGGTTTTGCGCCCAGCTGGTCGGCGCTGAAGCGAGCAGCGCAAACGCGGCCGCGGTAAGAAGTGCATTTTTTTTCTGCATGTGTGTCTCCTGGTTGTTTAGGGGTGGCGGGGTTGGGAAAGGGGAGCGACTTGCGCTGTGTTGAAAAACTTCACGCAGCCTTGCATCAGTGCATCCGGTTGGTCGCGGTGGGGCGAGTGGCCACAGTGGGGCAGCTCCAGCAGGTGTGTGTGCGGCACGCGTTGGGCGATACCTTGTATTTGAGCCAATGTGCCGTATTCGTCATCCGTGCCTTGAATGGCCAGCACCGGGCAGGTGATGGCGCGTATGTCTTCTTCGATGTTCCAACTGCGAAATTGGGGATCGAGCCAGATGCGGTTCCAGCCCCAAAACGCAGAATCTACATCGGCATGGTAGCGGGTTAAACGCTGGCGCAAATCGGTGTTTTCATAGGCCGCGCGTGCTTGGGTGATGCTGCTGATCGACACCTCTTCCACCAAGATGTGGGGGGCCATCACCATCAAGCCCGCGGTGGCACGGCGTGCGGCATACAGCAGGGCAATCGAGCCGCCATCGCTGTGGCCGAATAACCAAGGCGCCTCGGTCACCTGCAACGCGTTGAGCAAAGCAGGCAAGACCTCGTGCGCTTGGCGGTGCATGAAGTCGGGTGCCCAATGTTCGTCGGCTGCACGCGGTGTGGACTGGCCATAGCCGGGGCGCGAATACACCAAGCCGCGCACCTTCAATGCATCACACAGCTGTTGCGGAAAGTCTTTCCACATCGCCAACGAGCCCAAACCTTCGTGCAAGAACACCAGCAGCGGCGCGCCTGCGCGGTTCGCATTGAGCCACTGGTGCTCGATGCGGACAGGCTCTCCCTGCCAGGTGATGTCGATGAAGGCGATGGCGCTCATGGAGCTCATGTCCCTTATGTCGCTTGTGCTTCTTGTGCGCGCAGTTTGAAGCGTTGAATCTTGCCTGTGGCTGTTTTGGGTAGCTCGGTGACAAACTCAATCTGACGTGGGTACTTGTAGGGCGCGAGTTTGTCTTTGACGAAGGCTTTGAGCTCGTCTTCGGTCACGTCCGCACCTGCTTTGCGCACCACAAAGGCTTTGGTTTTGGTCAAGCCTTCCTTGTCAATGACGCCAATCACTGCGGCCTCCAACACGGCAGCGTGTTGGATGAGAGTGGCTTCTACTTCAAACGGGCTGACGTAAATGCCGCTGACTTTGAGCATATCGTCCGAGCGTCCGCCGTAGGTGTAAGTGCCGTCGGCATTGCGGATGTATTTGTCGCCACTTTTGGTCCAGCCGCCTTGGAAGGTCTCGCGGCTTTTCTCTCGGTTACCCCAGTACATGAGCGCTGCGGAAGGGCCCTTGGTGTAGAGGTCGCCGGGTTCGCCATCGGGCACGGGTTGCCCGTCGTCACCGCGCAGT
>JACCDZ011328100.1_pt1 | contig 26113 bp, 36 predicted proteins | sample 7449551 | NCBI WGS metagenome assembly JACCDZ01 (sample SAMN15323452, study PRJNA562643) | freshwater metagenome | isolation source: river surface water | place: USA:Blue River Watershed | collected 2017-08-18 | reverse complement strand
TTTATCATCAGTTAATAATTCTGTTAATGATATAGGAGTAGATGTTACTAATGTTCTCAGCAATCTCGGCGCAGCCACTGACTTAATAAACATTTTATTAAAATATTCCAAAAATAGAACTAAGATAGATGATGTTCAAAAAACAATGACTGTATTCGATGATGATGGGGTAACTCCTATTAGAGTATTTGATCTTAAAGATTTAACAGGAGCACCTTCAATTACTAAGGTAGCTGAAAGAAATCCAATACAATGATAGATGAATATGGTGGAATACTTACTGGTGGTTTGCTAGGAAATCCAATTTTAGCACAGTATAGTTTATCTTTTGCTACTATAGATTTTGAGACAACACATCCAGACGGAATAACTGGTGTTATCAATAACCAAGTTTCTGTATATTCTGATTTTAAAGCATGGGTAAAAAATCGATCATTAGGAGGCGGCGGTGGTTCTCATGGAACCTTAATCAAACCTAAGATTGAGCATGAGAATTATATAACGATATCTATAAGACTAAATGACCAAATCGTTAGAAAGAAGTATAAGATAAGTGATCGAGTTTTGAAGATAAGCATAAATATATTAAGTAAGATGAAAATAAGTGTGAATGCATCTATTTTAGATAAGCCGATTATAAAACCAATTGTGAGGATTAAGAATGATTGAATTGAAACTTGAAGAAAACTCGACCATCCGTTTAGCTATGGATTTAAATGGAGATGTTGATTCACCTGCTGAGTTGAGATTTAGTATTATATCAGAAGGAATTCGGTATAGTTTTAATGGAAATCATATAGGTAATAATGATTATGAAATCAATTTTCCTGCTATGGAAGGCAAGATTAACGAAGGAAAATATCAAGGAGAGGTTGAAATACTTATAGCTGGTCAACATTTTGTTCCATTGACTGAAACAGTTTCATTCATCAAGGAAATAAAACCAACTGTTACTATTTCAGAAAGTAAAAAGTCAGATAAGAAGGATGTTTTTGTCAGAATAACAAATATGAAACAACTTTCTGGTCAACCTATCACTACTGTTGAAGGATTAGTAACTACCTTTTTGGAAAATAATACGTTGAACACAGAAGCTGTCTTAGATGGTTTGAATGCATTTATATCAAAAGAAAATACAATGATTACTGAAAGTTTTCATTCATCATTTAATAATGATTTATCAGAAGATGAGGTTATTGGGGTTTTGAATATTGTTAGTAGATATGGAAGTGTTTTACAAGAAACCAAAGAATGGAGACACATTAAGAACATGTCTCCCGAAACAAAAAAAGTTGTTTCTTCTTTGATCCAAGATAAATTGAAATAATTAAATTATTCCAACGATGGCAAGAATTTCCTCAACAGAGGTAAATGCTTCTTGTTCTTCTTGTGCCTTTTCTTGGCCTTTAAAAGCTATACCGAGAGCCTTCATAAGAATATTAGGCTTAACATTTATTTCCTCACCTATAGTAGCAGATAAGTCCTTAAGAGCCTCATTAATATCCTTTACTTCTTGCTTCATACGTATCCCTTGAGTAATGAAATCTTTAATACGTAGCTTTTCATTATCTCCAATATTATGTTCTAGTGACATTTTGAATTCCTTTCTTTATGATTTACTAGTAATACTACATAATGCTTTACTTTATCAATAAATAAAATATGAGAATATTTGAAATAACTTCTGACTTTACACCAGAACAACTGACTAATTTAGATAATATGATTGATCAAAGATTTTCTAGTAAGAAGAATAAAGATATATTCGAAAGATGGTCAAATGGTAGTTTATCATTGTGGACTAATATTAATGACATACGAGTGTTTTATTTAACCATAGATGATGAGCCGATAGGTTATATATCTGGTTATATGGAAGGTTATGATTTCTGTATATCAATGTCATTCATCAAAGGACAATATCGAGGAAGTGGATATGGTTATATTATGTATTCATGGATTTTAGATTTGGGATTTAACCTAGTTAGCGATTTTAAACAAAGTTCATTATCACAAAATATATGGACAAAATTACGGAAAAATTATAAAGTAGATGAATATGGTGATGGTAGAATAATAGCTCAGACCTTGAATTCACCCCAAGGTCTTTAAATATGAAACTTATATTAGTGGGTCAGCGCAGCGCCTTCTGAGGCCATTCTATAAGAGATAAGTATCAGATGATCATGAAGCTGGTGATCAAATTTTTTCAAGAGGTTTAGTTCCTCTTTTCCCTTTAAATCTTGGAAACCGCAATGATACTGTTCCATCATCTTTCAATGGAGTTATTGAATCAGCTTCTATCTCAACCATCCAATTGATGATATCATCAGGATTATCCCACCATTGTTGACGAGTTAATAAATCAAAACCACTACCACATGATGTTTTTATATTATAAGGAGAACCATCAACTATATCATATCCTTCTAGAAGTAATGAACCAAGGGTGTTTTTGAATTCACTATCGTCGCCACCTTTTTCAATATCAACTACTCTAAGGGTCACTGATATAGAAGGTTTCCATTTTAACCAATGTGATGTTTTTCGACCTTCGTATGGCGAATCTGGATTTTTAATCATTATTCCTTCAAAACCTGCTTTAACCGCATTATTGAAAAATTCTGTCATTTCATTAATACCTTCATCAGTATCAAGATCAACTTCTGTCTTGGGTATTACGTAAACTCCTCCATCTGATACAGATTGAATAATTCCTGACATATTTGATAATATAGAGTGTCTATCTATTTGAGATATATCACATTTACCAATAATAAAATCATCATATGGGATAATATCAAATAATCCTAATTTAGTTGATGATGTATTTGCATCTTTTTTATTAAACTCTTCCATCAATTCTTGAAATGATCCAGATAATATCTCACCATCTAAAACAATACTTTTATTAAGGTAAGGAATCATATCAGTTAACATGTTTACTATATGTGGGAATTTATTTGTTTCTATACCTGATCTGGTATACTGAGTCACTGAATTATTTTGAACATTGATAATTGATAATATTCTAACACCATCGAGTTTAACATCTAGTAGTTTATTACCTCTTAGTTTGTTTTTATGTTTTTTTGAGTCTTCTGCTAATTGGCATTGAAAAACTGGTATTCTTAGATTTTTTGAATCCTCATTATTAAATTCTGATAATACATCATTGATGAGACTTGTTGCCACTCCACATTTAAGATCACGTAATAAAATCTGTCTGTAGAATAAATTCCATTTGTCTATTGATGATCTTTCTGATGCTACTCTAACTGCATTAATTGCATTATTACCAGTTAATTCTCTTGTTTCCAACCGATGTAATAATTTGATAAAATCAGAGAATGGTAAATCATCGATGCCATCATCTTCTGAATCAATATATGGAACTTTTTTTATACCATAGCTGGTGAGTTTATTTAATGCTAGTTGGGCACCTCTAAAAAATTCCCAATCACCATCTTCGAATTGTTCTTTTAAAATCTTTTTTTTATCTAGGGTAGATGATGTATTTTGTAATTTTAATATTAGATCAACGGTCTTCATATTGTTCTTTTATCTCTTTGAAGGTTTTATGTTCAACAGGTTTTGTATTATACCATTTTTGTAGTTTCATTTTTAATACTTCATCAAACTTTTCGTGGGGTTTTAGGGAATATGCTAATTTGGTAGCAATTTGTATTGCTCTTGACATTGATCCATGGAAGCTCATATAATTCTTTTTACTAATATATTCATAGGCTCCTATGACATTCTTGGACATATTAAATATAGATTCCTCAGTATTAATAGGTTCTTTATTATAATAAGCATCATTAAAGAATATGGGTATTAATGCTGATGCAGTATATGAACAATCTGGACATGGAGTAATAGCTGTATCTATGAGAACGATAATGGTGTCTACACATTCTTCGTAAAGGTCATCAATAGTCTTGTTTTTATAATTATTATTACCTGAAATACCAAGATATGCCTCAGATATTTCACCTATTTCTTCTTTTACTTTTAACAATCTTCTGGTTATACTTGTTTCATTTCGTGTTTTATTTGCCTCATCTATTAATGAAACGATGTAATTAAAGTCCATTGTTACCTCTTGATTTTTTATCATGTTTAATATATAGAATATGAAAGAGGATTTCAATATGATTAATTTTTTTACGACTAAATTTCGAGACGGAAAACCTGTTGATATTTTGGTAAAAAAAGTAACCAAACCTTCTAAAATTTCATCTTTCGCTATTATGGGAAAAGTCTATAGACGAGATAATAATAATCACCATAATTCCAAATTTATTCGATTGGCAACTAATGAAATGAAATTTGTTGTGGAGACATTAACATCTGATGATACTGATGTTTTGTATAAGAAGTTTATGTTATGTCAGTATGATTGGATTGATTATTTATATACTGAAATTACCATACAATTAGGTAAAAATCCTTGGTTTTGTAATGATCAGTTATTATACCGTAAGCCAAATGATGTATTAGTTGGTTGTAGAAGCATCATTATACCATTTTATCTAAAAGCTAACGATATTATAACGTATAAACTAGAGGATTATAATGATGCAGTATTTTATAAGATGAAAGACCCAGAATTAGTGATTATTGACGTAAGACCAAAGATATGATTACTTTCTATAAACAAGTTAATGGCTATCTAAAGGTAATACCATTTGATAAAATTACATATGATGATCGAATAGCATTTAAAGTATTTGATCGATATTATATGGACAGGAAAATATATCCTCGAAAAAAATATTCTGTAATATTGGATACTGTAGAACTAAAGGAAATCATCAGTAGTATAAGAACAAATCAACAAGTTTTAAAAACTAAATATAGTTGGGCCAAATTCGTATTCCCGAATATAGACTATATTGTATCATATAAGAAGCTTTTAGAAAGAGGCGAGAATGATGTATTGTTGGTAATAGAAAGTAAATATTCTGATGAAGGTATTATTTTAATAGTTGATTATGAAGAAGCAATCATGAGAAAGCTAGAAGACCCTGATAAAATAAAAATAGTTGATATTAGACCGATGGGACGATAGTATATCCATTATCGTTAATAAATTCTATCATTTCTTCAAACTCAGTTATATCTATTTTTTTATAATCAGCAGGAAGATCACTCCATTGTCTCAAAAGAGGATGAGTTTTATTTTTCTCAGAATAAGAAGGAGAATATTTCCACCCCTTTTCTAATTTATCATTCATCCAATTGTCATGTTTTCTCTTGCTCCATTTAGATAAAAGATTATCAAGATTAGATTTTTCAATTTTCACTACTTTATCAGATGATTGAATAGCTGGTGATGATGCTTTTATATCATAGTCTCCATCATAGGTAAAAGAATTTGATATATCTGTTATTTCGGTTTGATTCAAATCACGAGTGAGAAAAACAGTTAGAGTATCGTTTGTCTTCTTCATGATATGTCCATCCTTAGGAAGAATCGTTCCTGCTGGTAGTCTTTTCTTTAATAAGGAATACCATAATTTCGAGATATTATCTTTTGTAGTTATTGATATATATGCCATGATTATTGTCCTACTAATGTAAATGATATACCATTAACGGCATATGTGTTGGTTGGGCATTCGAAGATCAACACTTCTCCTTTATTAATATAAACTTCGTTAAACAGCGTGCTAAAAGTGAAAACACCTGTTGTAGAGATTGCGATTGATCCTATATTAATACCACCTTGGTAAATGGTTATAGCATAAGGTGAAGTTGGAGGATTTATCACATTACCAACTGATCCGCTAAAATTATCCAAAAACATCATGGTTTCTCCACATGTCCATGAGAACATATAATCACTTGCAGGATTACCCGGAATATTAAAACTAATTGGTTTGGTTTTCAGTTGATTTAACAATGCATCAAGGCCAGTGATATGGGCTGTTGTATGAGTGTGTGTAAGGCCAGCCTTAGCTGTTAGGGCCACTATAAGCCCATCAATGTTAGCCATAGTGTGTGTATGGGCTGTGGGAGCTTTCCCTGCTAATGTAGTCTGAATAGTTGCTAGTGTAGTATCTAATGTTGGTATTTCATTTATGTTATGTCCATGAGATAATGGAGCTTTAGAATTTACCAAGGTTTGCAACCCTGTGATCTCGTTAATGTCATGATTATGTATTGAATTAGCTTTTAAAGCCAGTGCCGTATTAAATTGAGTGATAGAAACTCCTGAAATACCACCCGATCCTGTTGTTCCTACATCAATCCAATCTCCATCAAAAAATAATTGTAAAGATGATGAAACAGGATTAAATCGTATTGAACCATTCATAGGAGACAGTGAGCCATCATCATTGGACGATGGCAGAACAACAGCCTTACCCAATACTACAAAATAACCGTCATCATTTCTTAAATCTACAATTTTAGACATCCATAAACCTCATTTTATAGTATTTATCGGATATCTTAAATTACTGTTATACAATCAACATGACCTTGTTGTGTATCATATTGAGCTTTGATTAGTATCGGGCATGAAACTATATTATATATTTTATATGATTTTTCGGATACAAAGTCTATATCCAATAGATCGAACCATTTTGGGTTATCAAGATACAAACTTCCTTGGATTTTTAAATTACCAGTGAAGTTTATTGGTCTTATTCCTATAGTGATAATTGATTTTGATTTATATGGGAATCTATCAATTCTTAATGGTTCCAGAATAACATTATTCTCAACAAGATTATGCATCTAGTCGTTGAACCTCAACAATGAATCCAGAATCTGAATACATAGAATTGAATATCTCTTCTAGTTCAGAAATCTTATTATCATCAATTATATTAACATTTTCTTCATTGTCTTTAACTGCCTTAGAGAAAGTAACTGCAATGATGTTTTGTGCGATTTTAGCCATAAATACTCCTTATTATGGTGTATTTATCATCACATCTCATACTCTTCTTCAATATAGTTCTTTGGGCGTCTTCCTCTACGTTTTCCTGCTAATTTTATGTTACTACCATCAACACTGATCATGAAATTTTCAGCAAGTCGTTCTGGCGTCATGCCATCTATATTAATAATATCAAGTGCTTTTATATTAAAATATTCACCACTATATGAATTCATACACTTTAATACTATTTCATCTTTTCTATTGATGCCTATAGAAGTAATGGTGAAATTTCCTATTACTCTTGTTCTACTTCCACCCAATCCATGTGAATCATGATTTGCATCGATCTCGGTTCCTATTATAATATGACCTTTTTCTATCAATATCTGTAACAGCTTATTATCCATTATTGTTCTCCCTGTTCTGTCTGAATACATTTTGTTATTTTTTTTATGTAATTGGGGATAGACAATTTAGTATATATAATGTCATCTTCACTATTGGTATAAAACGTTATATGTTTACTAGAACCACGTTCTTTGAAACATCCGTTAACATACTGTTTTATTCGGGAAATATCGTCATAGCGTTGTCGTGTATAATCATTCACAAAACTGATCTTGTAATTATATTGTGAATACCATAGAGGTCTAACTATCGTATCTATTTCTAAATTTTTCATTGCCTCTAAATGGATATTATCCTTGGGCATTGATATACTTGATATTATATCATAGAGATTTTCCACCAACGTTTTAACAAATTTCTTATCTGATGTGAATATCGAAAACCATGAGCCATATAATTTAATATCGTAGTTTTCATCAATGTAAGAAAGCTCTTTGAGATATGATTCTATTTTCTTGAATTTTTTAGAATTAATATCTTTTCTGTCTTTAGCACTTAAGTTATGAGTTACCTTTATATCTTTATAGTCCCTGAAGCGCATACGAACAGAATATACATATGTTTGATAGAATAAGTTTGTTGAATGATTTAATGTGATATGGTTATCTTTTATTAGTGATGATATTTCTGGGTATATATCTAGTATCATATTTTCTCTTTTTTATTATTGATTATGGTTTAGACATTATTTTTTGATTATTCAATATATTTTTTGTATATCAACTCCTATTGTCATACTATCAAAAACAGCCTGTTCATATGAATGGTAGAACAATGAGTGAAAAGATGTTTTATTAGGAAATATCCCATAGAGTGGTATATCATTTAATAATGAATAGGCTATCTTGTTAGATAATCTAACATTATCATGATGTCCATATTTACTAGTTTTGTATTTACGATAAACATCAATTACCAATTGATCTATAGTATGTTCTTTATAAAAAATATCCTTATCTCGTTCTTTTGATACTTCAAGATAATGGAGGTATCCATTTCTGATATTATGAGATAGAACGCCTTTTTTTGTCATAAAAACATCATGTTTTTTAGTGACAAAGCATTTCGGTAACTCAACAAGTTTCCCTGTATTGTATTTCGGTTTGGTGTCTCCATTTCCATCGTCATATAAATTTCCATTATATTTGAAATATTTGTCATCTATAAGAATTACAGAACCTTTGACGAATTTAAGCTTATATGTAAATTCATAAAAATTTTCCGTAATTATTGGATCATCATGATGCGTCATTTTGGACTTTCTACTATCAGTTCATGATCCTTTACATAGACAACAACTTTATTGTTTACGATCTGATTGAAAATGATGAGTTTTGATAATGGCGTCTTGATATTATCATTAATAACTCTTGCCATAGGTCTTGCTCCCATTGTTTCGTCATATCCTTTGTTAATTAACCAATCTATTACCTCTTGATTATATTCCAATTTTATATTCTTATCAATCAACATAGTATTGATATTATCAAGGAATTTAACGACAATCTTTTTGATCTCACTCACAGGAAGTTTCCCGAATGGTATGATTGCATCAATTCTATTTCTGAATTCTGGTGTGAAAAGTTTTTTAATAGAATCCATATGATCCTTGTTGCTACTGTTTTCACCAAAACCGATTGATGATCTCTCCATTTCAACCGCACCTGCATTGGTAGTCATTATCAGAATAACATTTCTGAAATCAACGGTTTTACCAGATGAGTTTGTTAGTCTCCCATCATCCATAACTTGTAGAAGGATGTTAAAGATATCAGGATGGGCTTTTTCAATTTCATCAAGGAGTAACACACAATTTGGATTCTCTTCGATAGCATTTGTGAGCATTCCAGAGCTATTATCAAACCCTACATATCCCGGAGGAGCACCGATCAATTTACTGACTGAATGTTTTTCCATATATTCAGACATATCAAATTTCTTGAATACGAGACCTAATGATGAAGCTAATTGTCTTGCTAATTCAGTTTTACCAACCCCAGTAGGACCAGTAAATAGATAACTACCTTGGGTTTTGTTATCTTCACGTAGACCAGCGGATGCTACATAAACCGAATCAACAATAGTGTCTATTGCTTTATCTTGTCCAAATACCACAGATACGATGTTGTCTCTTAAAGTATTCAATTTATCATGATTAGTATTATCAATATTTCTGATTGGTATTTTGGTTATCTTCGATATTTCAAATTCAATATCGTCCACCGAAATAGTAGCATCGATTATACCAAATAAAGATTTTCGAGCACCAGCCATATCAATTATATCAATGGCTTTATCTGGGAGTTTACCACTTAAGAACCTAGATGACAATTCAACAACTTCATCGATTGATTCTTTTGAATATTTGACTTTGTGGAATTCTTCATAATTAGGTATAATACCCTCAATTATTTTTTTTGTATCTTCAATTGATGGCTCGTCAACAACTATTTTACCAAATCGACGAATAAGTGCACGGTCTTTTTCAAAATGCTGTCTAAATTCATCAAATGTAGTTGAACCAATAACTCGTAATGATCCATCTGAAAGGGCTGGCTTAAGAAGATTAGCGGCATCAGTAGCACCTTGGCTTACTTGTCCTGCTCCAATGATCATATGAATTTCATCAATAAACAATACACCATGAGGAATATGACTCATTGCCTTGATTACATTGTTCATTCTTTCTTCAAAATCACCTCTATACTTAGTTCCGGCAACTAATGCGCCTATATTAAGGGACCATAGTGTTGTTGTAGACATAACTTTAGGAACTTCTCCTTTGACGATTTTATATGCGATTCCTTCTGCAATAGAAGTTTTACCGACACCGGGTTCGCCTACGAGAATAGGATTATTTTTCTTTTTCCGACAAAAAATTTGAATAGCTTGGTCTATTTCAGATTGTCGGCCAATAACAGGATCGATTTTTCCTTCAATCGCTTTCTTATTAAGATTTAATGCATATTTCGTAAGAAACTCTTCAGCGGCTGATCGTTGATCAACATCAACAGCGGCATCAGTCATGTTATCGGTAGATTGATCTAGGCTTTTATGAAGTATAAATCGTTTAATTGATTGAGAAGAGGCACCAGCCTTAAGTAAAATGTATTTTGCCATTGATTCTGCATCATCTGGAACAAGTTCAAGTATTGTTAGAAGTGCTTCGATTGTTTGTGGGGTATTTGTCATCATTAATGACTTGCCTGCAATAACCAGCATAACGTCTGCGAATAATTGACTTGGTTGTGGTTGTGTATTACCTTTTGATATAATTCCGCTATTAAAAAATTGATCCAGTGATTTTTTTACCTGATCAACATTTACTGATGTTTCTGTAAGTGCAGATAATACCAGACTATCGTCTAAAATAGAGGCAAGTAAATGTTCAAGTGTTAATATTTCATGATTATGAGATTTGGCTATATCCATAGCCTTGTTAACAACTTTAATGACATCGTGGGATTTATTGTTCATTATTTTTATGACCCTTTAAGTTATGTTTTACCATAGTTTGTTTTTTATACAATTGCAATTAGAAATTGATAGAAATATTTATAAGGTATATAATCATCATTCATAAAAAATGAAGGGAAAATATTTTGATATTAAAAATAAAAAGACTTGAAAACGGTATTGATCTTGAATTACCATCATATTCCTCATCTGGTGCGGCTGGTATGGATATAGTGTCAGCAGAGAATATTGCAATAAAAAAAGGAATGAGACATGCGGTTTCTACCGGGTTTGCTCTTAGTATTCCAGAAGGTTTTGAAATTCAAATTAGGCCACGTTCAGGGTTAGCACTTAAACATGGTATATCAGTTTTAAATTCTCCCGGAACAATCGATTGTGATTACCGAGGTGAAGTCAAAATCATTATTGCAAACTTTGGTGATACTGATTTCGAAATAAAACGTGGTGATCGTATAGCACAAATGGTCTTATCAGAAGTGCCAAAAATTAATCTAGAATTAGTAGATGATTTAGATGATACTATAAGAGGCTATAACGGGTTTGGATCAACCGGAGTGTAAAAATATAATACCCATTGTTAATTCCGATAAATAATCAAAAAGGGAGACGGACATGGGTATAATATTATCAATTTTAGGTTTAGGTAAAAAGTATTGGCCTTATATATTAGGTGGGATTGCTATATTTTCGGTTTTAATGTTCCTTAATTCTAGATGGAAAGAATATAAGAGAGATATATATAATTCTGGATTTGAGCAAGCTGAAAAGCAATATAAAGATTTGATTGTTAAACAGAATGATCAATATAGAAATCTTGAGAAGCAAAACAGAGATCAGGTTTCTAACTGGACTAAAGAACGTTCAATTCTAAATGATAAGCGAGTGATAACTGAAACAAAATATGTAACAGATATTAAAACGAAGATTATAGAAAAGCCTGTATTCAAGAATTCTGAATGCATCATTCCAGATGATATCATTAAGACTCGTAACAAGATCAGAGAAGAAGGACCGAAGGAGGAAAATCGATGAAAAGATTAATCATATTGAGTATGTTATTGTTGTCCGCATGTGGACAGGAGAAAGTTATCAATGTTGGAATTGCAACACCGCCTGAGATTCCAGCTTTACCAGATGATTTAGCAACAAGAGCATCTAAATTACCTCCTATTAAAAGTGGTAAATTAGAAGATGTTATATTGGATGGGGCGGCCACTGATACTTTGTATAATGATGTTGCTATTCGTTTAAATTCGCTACAGGATTTATATAATTGTATCAGAATTTCACATAATAACAATAAGCCATATTCAGATTGTAAAAAATGAATCCATATGACATATTAAACATTCCACGAACTGCTTCTCAGGATGATATAAAAAGTGCTTATCGAAAGTTAGCAAAAGAATATCATCCTGATATTAATAAGTCAGATGATGCTGTAGAAAAATTTAAAGAAATTTCAACTGCATATGAATTAATCAAAGATAAACCAGTTGATGATTATACATTTGATATGAGATCATCCTTTAATGATAACTTTTCTGATATATTCAGATCATTCAATATGAATTATTCCATCCATTTGGGAATATCATTAGAAGAAGCTTTTAATGGAACACAACGAGAGATAAATCTTAATGGGAATAATATCTCTCTTAATATTCCTGCTGGTGTTCAAAATAATTCTGTTATAAGATTACAAGCTGAAAATTCAATAAATTTGGATGTTATTATAATTTTAAATCCTCATCCTGTATTTCAATTTAGAAATTCTGATTTATTTTATAATTATGAAGTTGATTTTCATAATCTAATATGTGGAAAAAGTAATAATAAGATTATTGGGATAGATAATACAGAAATATATTTTGATATATTACCAAATTCACATGTAAATCCATATATAATAATTCCTGATAATGGATTGAAAATATACAATAACAATTCAAGAGGAAATTTAATTATAAATTTATCTCAGAATAATCGAGTATATACTATGGAAGAAATAGATAAGATAAAGTCTATCAGGTCGGACTAACGTCCTTCCATGTTATTTCGAGTAAAACTCTCATAACATATCTTTTTAATATCATTCATTGGATTGGATATATCTTTTATCCCCCTGTATTAGACATAACTCTGTTGAAACGAGAATCACACCTAATACAGGGGGAGAATATCCGTAATCATTCATCATCATGGATAGTTATCAAGCCACGTTCAATCTTTACGATTTAATAGGGGATCGCCCGAGACCCTATTTGAGCAGCTATCTCCGAGAAATTAATCTCCGATGGTTATCATATTTGAAGCACTTACATTAAGCAAATAACTAAACCTAATGTAAGCTGGTGGTTGTTAGACAAAACAGTGCCACCATCTTTTGTAAGCTAATTTATATCCCCACACTTACTAAATGGGTCGGTGATACTCCGTTTCTGTCTGGTGCACGGTAGTAATTACCTGTCAAGCACAGCAGCAGCAGTTTTAAGATGGATTAAGTCTTAATTAAATCCCTGTATCAATATATGAACACAATATAGAATCATTTACTGATTCGTGTCAATTAATTTTTAACTTAATGCCATTAATTGTGTAGACATAGTATCATCACTAAGTAAAAATACATCAGGCATAACTCTTTTTTGAAGTTGAGAGAAATTTTTACTATATGGTTTGTGATCATGATATCCTTTGATAATACACCCATAATAAGTTTCCTCTAAAAATCTTGGATGACAAATATCCATCATAGACTGGAATTTATCTTCTGGATATTCTAAGAACAAACGCAATGATCTAGTTGTTACCGTATGATTATCTTCATTTGATAATATAGCCAAATCCATAGCATCTTTAATCAAAGTATGATTAAGTCTCATCTCAACTGATGGATCATCCCCATTATATTTTGCATATGAAACGAATATGAATTTATTATCAAGATTTTCTTCTTTGAGATATGATTCAACTTTTTCTTCATGGGTTCCAGTGATAGTGCAGTCATCAATGAATACCAAAAATTTATCCTTGACAAAATCTTTATTAAGATATATTGAATCATTAGCCAAAAGCTTTTGACGTTCTTCTTTTGGTAGGTCGGCGTAGTTATTGTTATAAGTCATATTTCTGTGAATGAGTGTCCATTCAACTGGTTGATGTTTTTTTCGTATGAGGAGTGAATTTATTCGATTCATGAAGTGAAGTGATAATAGAGTAGCTGCAACAGGAACAGTTGTGCTTGGTGCAGGTATAATTACAATCTTATTAGTAATTAGTATATTATAGTATTCGACGTAGAATCTGTTTGCCATTTCGTAAGCAAATTCTTTTGCTACATTATCTGATCCGAATTTCATCTTGGAATATTTTAAAACGTCGAATGGTGCATTGTGGATATCAGTAAATATATGTGTGGAATGTTTCATATTAGCTCCTTTAGTTTAAGTAAAGTTTCGGATGGATTGTTAACAAATATAGATTTAAATCCATATTTTTGGCTTCCTTCTATGTCACAAGGAATACTATCTCCGATATGAATTACATCGGATTTATTAATAGTTGATATAGTTGAAAAATTCACATAGGTCTGGTGAAATATATCATTGTGCGGTTTTGCTTTTCCAAACTGATCCGAAAAAACAACCGACTTAAGGTTAATTCTATTGTTGATGATTTGGAGTAAGGTATCTCCACATATAAAATCAGTATTTGATGTTATTCCATATATTTGATTCATCTTATTTAAAACATCAAATAATGAATCATCAATTATTGGGGGGTGTAATAACGCAGCATGTTGAAAGAAACTAAGAAGATAATCAGTATCCATATCAGAATCAAGAATTTTAATTAAGTTCTGGCAGTTATTATATGCGGTAGTGCATTCACCCGTTTGTTCAGCGATTTTATTCAATTTTCTTTTCAAATCGGTATAGGTATCAACTGACTCTTCGCCAAAATTATCGATTAGGAAATTATTAAGATATTTGCGGTATAGAGGATTAGGTAATCCAATGGTATTCCAAAAATCAAAAGATATAAACATAACTGTTCCGTATTGAGTGTGTTTCCCCCATTAGGAACAATTATATTTCATGTCAACAACTTTTTTAGTCGCAGCCACCACCACCGCTATCACATGATGATGATCCACTATCATAAGAAGATGATCCACTATCATAAGAAGATGATCCATCATATATATCATCCACATTAGACGATGATTTTGATGCGGGTTTTTTAGTAGTGGATTTTAAAGTAGGTTTTGCAGTGGATTTATAAACAAAATCCTGTGATCTCCGTGAATATACCTTATTATTCGTTTTTGGAGTTGTTGTTAAAATCCACCCCAAAATAACGAAACATATTACAATTAAAACTGCCATTTCCATATTTGCTCTCCTTTATAAAGACATCAATATAAAGGTATTTTATTTTTTGCAATATTATTATGAGAAACCCTTCATTGTTTTTTTGAACTCAGAGGTAGATAATATTCGTCGCAAAGTTGGTATATGCTGGAGGTTTCCCATATCATCACCAGAAAATAAAGTAAGCTTGTTATTGATATACTTTAATCCAAGTCTTCGTTTTTTGTAGTCAAATAATTTAGTAAAATCGTGGAAATCAGGGTCATATATATTGGCGATATCAGAGTGTATGGCATAATAACTATCCCACCATAAAATATCATTACCTACAATTAATCCACTAATTTCTTTGTTAACACTGTTACTAAGAAATGGAATTAAATTACTATATGATAAATTTCTATTAATAGTAACCATATCACCTCTAATGGGAATAGAGGCTTCGGTTAAAAATAAATCACTGAGCTTCATTATTATTGCTTGTTAATAAAGTTAGTTGATCGATTACAGCATTAAGCTTTGCTGATAAAACGGTAACTTCAGCTTCCAATTTACATATTCGTTGATTGTTACCATCTGATATCTCACTAACCTGAGAAATTGATGAATTTATATCAACTGTTGTTGACTTTTTAACATATGAAAAATCTGGTTTTCCATTTCCTGTGTTATATCTAGTGTTTCCAAGTTCAGGCATTCAATATTCTCCAATAAAGCTTTTATAATATTTATCACTTATAGTCATTTCTGCTCCTATTCTGGAGGTTAATGCTAAATACCTTGACCTTATTTAATTTTTTGGAGTAATATAATATGCAACTTAATTCACCCGGTGTATCAATTAGTGTAACTGATGAAGGATTCTATTCCAGTGCGGCTCCCGGAACTGTTCCTCTCGTAGTTATTGCTACTGCATCAAATAAACTTTCACCATCTGGGGCAGGAATTGCTCCATTTACTGCAAACCAGCATGCAGGAAAGCTTTATGCAGCAACTTCACAAAGAGAACTCATTCAGGTATACGGAAATCCCACTTTTTATTCATCAGGTGGAACAAGTTTACATGGGTATGAATTAAATGAATATGGTCTTCATGCCCTCTATCAATTTTTAGGAGTATCAGACTTAGCATATGTTTTACGTGCCGACATAGATTTAAACCAATTAATACCAAGTGATACTGCTCCTTCAGGAGCACCAAATTCAGGAACATACTGGTTGGATACATACAATACCGTATTTGGAGTATTTAAAAGTAATGGTAAAGCAGTTGCGGGAGAAGCTTGGGTAAACCAACCAGTTACGGTATATGGCCAAGGACAAACCTCAATCGTTAGTGGAACCACCACTCCATTATCTAATTTAGGAAATAACGGTGATTTTGGTGTTGTAGTAAGCACCAACGAAAACTTTTTATTCGAAAAGATAGCAGGAACTTGGTATAAAGTTGGATCAAGTGAGTGGAAAGCAGCGGCTCCCACCATAGTAACAGGAACAGCGAGTAATCCATCTGTCCAATTAGGTTCTTCTATCACGATTAACTCAGAAGTTGTTACTTTCACCAGCACAACATTAAGTGGTGTTATTTCAGCAATTAATAATGCTACTATTAATGGTATTGTCGCTTCTAATGTTAATAATGCCCTTAGAATAACTAACACAACTGGTGAATCAATCATATTGGATAATGGAACAGGAACTCCATTAGCAACCTTGGGGATGATTGTAGGAACTACCGATGGAAATGATTTATATTATAGTAACTCCATAAGTTACCCTTCTGGTTCAGATGCAGGAGATGTATGGATTAAAGCAAGCCCAACTAACAAAGGAGCAAAATGGAGTATTAAAGTTTATAATGGCTTAACCTCATCTTGGCAGAGTATAGATGCTACTTTTTATCCATTTAATTCTTCTTTAGCTGATGGAGCCGCTAATAAAGATACTGCTGCTATTAATGCATTTGGTGATTCTATTGCAACTGGTGTGATATATATTGGATATCATGAAGAAACTGGTATCACCCAAATAAGACGTTATAATGGAGCTAATTTTGAGCCTCTAATATATGAAGCTGGATCAACAGCACCCGCATCCGATCCAGTAGAAGGAACCTTGTGGTTATCAAATGATTACAAAGTTGATATCATGGTATCAAATGGTTCAAATTGGAGAGGATATAAGAATGTATATCCAGATACTAACCCAGATGGTGTTTTCATTGCTGGTAGTAAACCAGTTACACAAAGTGATGGAACAGCATTAGTTAATAATGATCTTTGGATTGACTCATCCGATCTTGAAAATTATCCAGCATTATATAGATTTGATGCTACTCTTCAGCGTTGGAGAGCAGTTGATTTAACAGATCAGACATCTCCTCTTGGTATAATATCTGCTGATGCTAGAGAAAATAGTGGAACGGCATTCTCTGGTCAAGTTGTTACTGGCTATTCTTATAATAGTGAAAGAATTGAAGATTTACTTGTATCAGATTATATCGATCCAGATGCACCAGACCCAAGAACGGTTCCAGCAGGAACATTGTTGTTGAATACAAGATTTTCAACTAATAATGTTAAATCATGGACTCCAGAATATTTTGGATACGATGGATATGATAACAACACCGATTACAGTTTAGTTAATTTTACTGTTGGTAATCCTCAATATACATTTGCTCCGCTTGCATCTAAGGGTCGTTGGGTAACAGTATCTGGTAATAAGAATAATGGATATCCATTGATGGGTAGAAAAGCTCAACGTTCAGTTATAGTGAAAGCTATGGCTAAAGCATTAAATGAGTCTGATTCAGCAAGATCAGAGATTGTCTCATTTGATCTAATTGCCGCACCGGGTTATCCAGAGCTTATTGATGAAATGGTATCATTGAATACTGATCAAGGTATGACATCATTTGTAGTAGCCGATTCACCAGCTAGATTATCTCCGCTATCTGATAGCATTGATGCATGGGCGAATAATAGGTATGGAGCATCAACAAATGGTGAAGATGGCTTATTGACTTCCGATCCATATACTGGTGTTTTCTATCCTTGGGGTATGAGCACAAACATTGATGGTTCGGATATTATGGTTCCACCATCAACAATGGTTCTTAGAACAATTTCAATGAGTGATGCTGCATCACATCCTTGGTTTGCGCCAGCAGGTTTCAGAAGAGGATTGATCAATAATGCAACAACAGTTGGTTATCTTGATTCAGAAGATGAATTTAGACCTGTTATGCTTTCACCCGGTCAGCGTGATATGCTTTACATTAACAGAATAAATCCAATTGCTCTCATGCCATCGCGTGGATTGGTATTATACGGCCAAAAAACTCGTGCAGTAGTTAATACTTCAATGGATCGTATTAACGTAGCTAGATTAGTAAACTATCTAAGAAGAAATCTTGATATCATCGTTAAGCCATTCATCATGGAACCAAACGATAAACAAACAAGAGATGCTGTTAAACTAACAGTAGATCGTTTCCTATCAGGTATTGTTGGACTTAGAGGACTTGAAGATTATGCTATCCAAGTTGATGAAAGTAATAATACAGCAGAACGTGTTGCAAGAAAAGAATTGTGGTGTGATCTTGCAATAAAACCTGTTGATGCTGTTGAATTCATCTACGTTCCGATGAGATTAACACAGAATAATGATTTATAATTATTGATTACCGATAAGTAATAGATTATTCTATTAATTATGGATAAGGTAGTTTGTTTAATTTGTAGTAAGGAGATGTCGATTATAAACAATCGGCATCTCTTTTCACATGGTATTACTACGAACGAATATAAAACTTTATATCCTGATGCAAATACTATGTCAGATTCAGCCAGAAAGAAATGGTCTGAACGCGCTTCTCAAGCTAATGATAATAGACGAGGAGTTAAAAGAACGGATGAAGTAAAGGCTAAGATATCTGATAAATTAAAAAATAGAACTCCTGTAAACAAAGGAAAAGAGATGTCACAATCTCAAAAAGATTTATTATCGGAATTAGCAAAGAAACGGCACGAACAAAATAATTACACAAGAACTCCGTTGTCTAATGAAACCAAAAATAAAATATCAACATCTCTTATAGGAAGAGAATTATCTTATGAGACTAAAGAAAAGTTAAGTGATAGTCTCAAAAATAATAAGAGAAGAGAAGGTTTTAGATCATCAAATGAAACCAAAACTGCTATATCTGAATCATTAAAGCGATATTATAGTAATAAACCATCAATAAAGGATGTATACGAAGATAGAATAAATGATACAGGTTTATTGTTGATAAGTCATGATGATAAGCATGTCTGTTTAAAATGTATATACTGTGATCATATTTTTGACCGACATATTCAAATGTTTTATGATAGTAAATGGAAAAAAGAGATTTGTCCCGTATGTTATAAAAGTAAAAGTTCAGCAGAAGAGGAACTATCAGTTTTATTTAGAGAATGGGGTTTAGCTTTTGTGAGAAATGATAGAAATATTATTTCTCCTAAAGAGTTAGACTTTTACTTTCCAGACTTGAATATTGCAATTGAATACTGTGGATTACATTGGCATAGTGAGATTCTAGGTAAGGATAGAAATTACCATAGAAACAAAATGATAGAATGTTATGGAAAAGGGATTAAGTTGATAACTATTTTTGAGGATGAATATATCTTCAAAAAAGAGTTAGTGATCTCATATCTTCGCAATATTATGGGTATATTTAACGGAGAAAGGATATTTGCACGTAATTGTGTAGTTAAAGACATTACTCCTAAAGAATCTAATATATTCATTAAACAACATCATTTAATGGGTGCTGGACGTGCTAATATACACTTGGGATTATTTCATGAAGATGAACTTGTATCGGTGATGACATTCTCTAATAATGATATTAGTAGAAAGTCGAGGACATGGGATATTAATCGATTTGTAAACAAAAGAGATACTAAAGTTATAGGATCAGCAAGTAAGTTATTTAGACATTTTATAACTCTGATGAATCCGTCAGAGGTTATATCATATGCTGATTTAAGATGGGGAGATGGTGAAACTTATAAACACCTTGGTATGACTCGTGAGAAAGATTCTGTATCTAATTATTGGTATTTTAATTATGGTCGGTTGAATAGAATTCATCGATACGGATTACGGAAAAAGAAGGATGAACCAAAAGATATAACTGAATGGGAATTGCGTAAATCTCAGAAATGGAATAGAATCTGGGATTGTGGAAATGCAAAATGGGTTTATCGTTTATAAATAAGTTTTTCCAACTCGTATAATCGATCTAATTCATGTGCGATCCGTTTCTTTGCGTTTCTCGTATCAATTTTTCCATTGCTGGAATAGGTATCACCAGAATCAAGACCTTCCATAGCAAGCATTACCTCATAAGGGTTTTTCAACGGATATCCTGCTTTAATACTCTTGGGATGTGGTGGATACATGGAAGTTCCCGTAACTCTACCGTTCTCGCATTCTCCTTCTCGATCATATCGTGATATTCCATCGTCACATGTAAATGTTTCGTATCCTTCAGTTTCTCTATTTACATGCATTACCGTAACCATACATCCATCGATGGTTTCGAGCTTATCTCCAATAAAATACCGCATTATTATTCTCCATAATTTATTAGAGTGTTACGAAAGGAAACACCATCTTTAGTGTTGAGTCTCGGAAGATGATCATTCTGTGTATTTTTAATATCATCGATTTCGATAGGAACATGTGATACTCTAACGAATGTCCTCCTAATATTAGTATCAACCGTTGGACGACGATGTAAAATATAAGGATCGCAACAATAAACGGCATTTTCATCACATTGATTAATCTTAGTGATATGTTTTTCAAGAAACGTATTTACGTTATGCTTTAGTGGGTCAAAATCGTTTGGAAACGTCACTTTGAGATTTTCTGCGTATTCCGTTGGACTAACATTTGACCAAATATAATTTTGTTCAGGGGTATGTGCAATTCTAGTGGAGAAGCCATCAACATGCCATTCATCATCAGTTGTTGAAGATACCAAACCATGACGAACAGTAACATAGCAAAATGGATGATCTACACCAATTTGCTTCTGATGTTTAATGGATAGGCTAATAATAGGCATTACCCAATCAAGTTCTTGAGGGATAATATAATTACCACCATCACAACGAATAATCATTCGAAGAATATATTGAGTGTCTTCTGGGCAATGTAGTTCAAGATGACCAATATTAATAGGTGAACCACAATCCTCAAAGAATGAAGTTGATACATTATGATGAGTTCGGTTGATCATGAGTTAGGTATTATATATTTTTATTATTTTGTCAAGATATAAAACCGTAGATAATAATTTAGACTAAATACAATAGGAAACAATTCCATTAAAATTATGAGGTTAATTAATGTCAACTCTTGCTAATTTCGGTGTTCCAACAGGCTTAGGACGTGGGCCTATGTTGGCTCCAAAGCTAAAATATAAGTTCCGCGTCCGTTTAATAGGCTTTGGGCCAATTGCAACACCCCTTGATTTGTCTGCACAAGTTGAATCAGTTGGTAAACCTCAACTTTCACAATCAGAAGTTGAAGTTCACAGCTATAACTCTGTTGCATATATGGGCGGTAAGCATTCATGGCAAGCTATAGATATGGTAGTTAGAGATGATGTATCAAATTCTGTTCAAAGAATAGTTGGTCATCAAGTTCAAAAGCAAGTCAACCATTTCCAACAAACATCCCCATTAGCAGGATCAAATTACAAGTTTGATATGAAGATCGAAACAATGGATGGTTCTAATGATGGTGTTCTTGAAACATGGGACTTAGAAGGTTGCTGGGTAACTAACACCAATTGGGGCGACTATGATTATAAAGATCAGAGCGGTTATAACACCATTCAGATGAGCATTCGTTTTGATAATGCTACCTTGAACGATGGCTTAATGCCATTATATCCAGAGTTAAAACCCGGAATATTAATTTAAGGATTATATAATGTCGGGAATTGACGATCCTTTATTGATGCTGGCCTTACCCAATCAGGCTGGCATCATATATAATACTGACAGCAATCATCCTATTCGCCAAAAGCATTTATTTATGGTTCGTTTTTTACGAAAAGCGACTACTAATGATGTAGATTGGCGTAATGAGATGACATTTTTAGTAAAATCAATAGAACGCCCATCTATTGAAGCATCGGTCGAAGTTATTAATCAATATAATAAGAAGAGAGTGGTAAGAACAGGATTTAGATATAATCCAGTAAATGTTACATTTTATGATACTGCTGACAACTCAGCCCTTAAGCTTTGGAATTCATACGCCAAATATTTTGTTGGTGATTTTCATCATTTAGAAAATGGATTTACTGATGATATTATCAATTCTTCTATGAGTGACCAGACAAAAGATAAGGCTGGATGGGGTCTTAAAATTCAACCAAAAGATAAGACAAATGGTATAGGTTCTCAATTCTTCTTTCAAAAGATACAAATAATTCAATTATGGGGTAATGAATATTCCACAACTGAATTAATTAATCCTGTTATAACAACTTTTAACCCGGATGATTTAGATTATTCGTCAAATGGTGATGTTGGTGTTATCAATATGACTATACAATATGAAGGTTTGTTATACGAAAATGATGCAAAGCCATTAGAAGTAGCTGGTAATAGTAGTATATCAGAAGCGTTTAAAGATGGTAGTTTTGGTCCGATATACAAAGAAGTTCTCGGGCAACAAAAGCTGAATTCCTTTACATCAACTCCTGATCCATTACCATATGACACAAATGATTTATTGAAACAGGATGATGTTGTTACTGTTGAAAGAGATATTGTAATTGATAATTCAGGAGTATTATCCGCCCATGGCAACTTTGATTTTGGTGATCAAAATGATGATGGAACCGTGATTATTGGAAAGAATATAATTTATACTTGAATAAATACAATATGGCGAAAGGAACAGCAAAAGGCTTTTACACTGTAGAAAACCCCAAGAAGTATTTTGGTGGTGATCCAACAAAGGTTATTTTTAGGTCATCATGGGAATTTACTATGATGCAGGAATTTGATAGAAATCCATCAGTGATCGCATGGAGTTCCGAAAGCTGTTCTATCCCATATTATAATCCAATGACCAAAAGACAAACGGTTTATATACCTGATTTTCTAATAGTTTATGAAGATAGAACTGGTAAAAAGCATGCCGAAATGATTGAGGTTAAGCCAGCCAAAGAAACTCCTAATTTAAATGAAAACGTTAATAAGAAACTATCAAAAAAGGATTTATTGGCACAAGCACTAAATGCTATAAAATGGGAATCTGCTAGAAAGTTTTGCGATAAACGTGGTATGAAGTTTAGAATTATGACAGAATATGATATTTACAAAGGGATGAAAAAAAGACAATGAGTGGAATATCGGAAACTTTAAATATAAAATCATTAGAAGAAGCAATGGCCGAACATGGTATAACAGAGGATGAAACCACAGATGCATCGATTGTGGTTGATACAACTCAACAAGAACTTATGAACAAGGCTGAGATGACAAATCATATTCATACTAAAAAAATGAAAGAGGTTTATGATGAAGCAATGGATGTCGCTCGTAAATGTTCCGATTTAGGAATGAATATTGATCCAAAATCTTCTCCTGCGATATTTGAAGTGATGGCAAAGCATCTTAAGATAGCAATTGATGCAAGTTCAAGTCAGAGAGAAAGTGAGTTGAAGTTAATGAAGATAATCCAAGATCAGAAAAAATTAGAGATGGATGAAAAGCGCCTAATGATGGAACTTGGGGAAGTTGAAGATAATTCTAATGTTATTATGGTTGCTGATAGAAATGCGATCCTTGCGAGGCATCGCGCTAATAAAGATAATAAAGATAAATAACAATAAAATCGGAGATAACATGGATTTCACAAAATATATATTAGCTGCTAAAAAAGTCTATAAATTCAGAATTAAGTCATTAGTTGAGCTTACCGATGATATAATGAGTGATATTGAAAAAGTATTATTTAAATACCGTCCAGAATCTATTTCTTCTCCAAAGAAAACTATGTTTCAAACTAATCCACTTGGTTTTTCTGGAACCACATCAGGTGAAGTTTGGATTGTAGATATTGAACTCACTATAGGAACCACCTCTACTATGTTAGAATATGATCTACGTAATCATTTGCATATTGGTAAATTTGATGATCGTATTAAAGTATTTGGTGAAAATGATCCTGTTGAAAATGAAATAGATAAATTGGAGAAGGAAGAAGAAGAAAAAACACCGGTTCTTTTAACCAATGAAAATTTTGAAGAGGTTGATGAACCAAAGTTCTGTGATTATTTCGGTGATGATTATAATTCAAAGTTTCTCGATATTGTTAAGAAATATGAAGAGGATAGAAAAAAGCGAACCAAAGCTGGTTTTGTCGGTGATAATAAGTGAAAGACGAATTGATGACCATGCTATCAGATATTGGTATTGATGTTTCAATGCTTAAAAATGGTGTAACAATAACATCAAAAGGTAAAGAGAAGTTATCAAAACACTTTGGTATTTCTTTAGAAGAAGTTGATCAATTATTATCAAATTTATTATTTGAAAGTGTTAATAGATATACTTATGAACCTGATTTTCTTGGAAATGTAGTTATTCGTGATACTATTTCAGGAGCACAACGGGAACTATCTGGATCAGAAGCTTTTGAATTGGTAGCAGAAATAGAAAGATCAGGAGTTGATTATCAAGATTTATTATCTCCTTATTTTACCTTGAATGAAGAAGTATCAACTATAGATAATGAAATAGCATTAACTGGTGGAACTTTTAATTTTCCATATAAAAATAATATAGTTACTGTTTCATATGGGGTTGAAAATAATCAACCTAAATTAGAGATAATAAGTGTAAGAGATATGGAAACATCGCAAGAGATTCCATTAGATTTAGTTAAACAAAAAGATATACTAACAACAGCAAAAGAGTGGGTAAATAAAGTATGAGAGACCTAATTAACATAGTAGAGTCATATACTCCACCTCAATATGAAGAGAGTGATGATCCGCATTACGATGCTTTAAAAACTACAGGCTTTTTCGGAGCACAAGCAGCAGGATGTATTGCCTTATCTAAATCAACAGGTAGGATATTACTTCTCTTAAGATCAGATGCTGTTGAGCAACCAAGAACATGGGGTAATTGTGGTGGTGCACATCATTCCAATGAAACTCCAATTTTTGCAGCACAAAGAGAACTAAAAGAGGAAACAGGATACACAGGTAATATCAGTATTATTCCTCTTTATGTATTCAAAAAAGGAACCTTTACCTATTCTAACTTCTTGGCGTTGGTGGATGATGAATTTGTTCCTGATCTTGGATGGGAAGCTATTGATTATAAATGGTGTGATTACGGAAATTGGCCAAAGCCATTACATTTTGGTATGGAAGCATTATTCTCAGATAATGAATCAGTTAATACTATTAGGCATTATATTGATATATTATCGTGATTTAATTAGTTGGTTAGATAATCTCTGAACTTCTTTGTTTGGGTTTCTTAATTATATCGAATGGTATATCCTTGTTCAACAGCTATTTTTTTAACTTCCTCACTTGGTTTATCAATAAATCGAATAGCATATCCGTTTTCTTGAACAGCTAATCTCTGAATTTCTTCGCTGGGATTATCTATATATCGAATTGCATATCCATCTTGTTGAACAGCTAATCTCTGAAGTTCTTCACTGGGATTATCAATCCATAGAATTGCATCTCCGTGTTTTTGGACCGCTAATCTCTGAGGTTCTTCACTGGGATTTTTTATATATCGAATAGCATATCCGTTTTCTTGAACTGCCAGTATCTGGACTTCTTCACTGGGATTCTTGATGTATTTAATGGCATATCCATTTTGTTTAACAGCCAGTATCTGGACTT
>JACCDZ010847496.1_pt1 | contig 26121 bp, 27 predicted proteins | sample 7449551 | NCBI WGS metagenome assembly JACCDZ01 (sample SAMN15323452, study PRJNA562643) | freshwater metagenome | isolation source: river surface water | place: USA:Blue River Watershed | collected 2017-08-18 | reverse complement strand
GGCAGGTCAACCGGCTCGGCCTCACCCTTGAGCAGCGCCCGCCAGTTGGTGCGGTCCGTCACCTGGCTGCGCAGCAGATCTTCCACCAGACCGGATTGCTGGCGGGTGGCAACACGCAAAATCGGCAAGGCCTGACTGGCACCCTGATCGATCCAGCGCGTCGGTACCTGCGAAGCACGGGTGATGCCGACCTTGACCCCGGATGAATTGGCCAGATAGACGACGTGATCGGTCATGCAGAACTGTTCGCCCCAGGCCGGCTCGCGGCAGGTGCCGGCGGCATAGTGGCAACGCTCCGGGCTCATGATGCAACTGTCGCACTGCGCCAGCTTGGTGAAACAGGGGTAGCAATAGCCCTGAGCAAAACTCTTTTTGGTCTTGCGACCGCAGTGGGTGCAATGAATGGCGCCGAGAAATTCGATGCGCAGGCGCTGCCCCAGCAGCGGATTGACCGGCAGCAGCTGTTCGTCCAGACGAAAGGCATAGCTGACCGGCGCATCCAGCTGCGTACTCATCTTGTGCAAGGCGCCCTGCCCGATCTGCTCCATCAGTGCAGGGTGTCCGCTTTAGCGCTGAAGAGGATATTGGGCACCTCCATGTCCTTGGACTTGCACGCTTGCGGCCCCATGTAGCCGGTGTGCTGGTCTTCCGGCAGGTGTTTGAGCTCGTAAGCGATCATGGCCTGCAGACACAGCTCTTTCTGCTCCAGACTGAGCTTGCGGCCGTCCGGCCATTTGCCGATTTCCACTGCCAGTTTGAAGCTCTCGTAGACCTCGGCAGTGATGGTGCTGGCCACTTCAACAAAGTTGGACATTGATGACTCCAGGGAAGAAATTTAACTAGGGTTTACGCGCCGCTGTAGTCCCCTCGCCCCGCCGGGGAGAGGGTTAGGGGCGCCCGGCTAGGGAGAGGGGGTTTGCGTAACGCCCAGCTAGAAGCCCCTCTCCGACCCGTCGGACCGCCCAACCCTCTCCCGCAAGCGGGAGAGGGGGTATTGCAAGTGAGGCCGCCAGTCTAACGACGCCGGCGCGCCAGCGCACCGCCCAACAGTCCGGTCAGACAACCGGCCAGCAGGCCGCCGACATGGGCAGCATTGGCAATCGCCGCCAGCTGTACCAGTTCGAAGATGCCGGTCATGCACACCACCAGCCAGATCAGCATCATGCCAACGACGCCCGGCGGCAATCTGTAGGCCGGGGCTGGAGCAAGCTTCTGGTAGATCCAGCAATGCCCGAGCAAGCCATACAGCACACCGGACAAACCGCCGAACAGGCCGGGACCGTTCCACAGGTATTGAGCGATATTGCTGACCAGACTGTAAACCAGCAACAACCCCAACAGTACCAGCGCGCCCTGGCGCATCTCGATCCGCCGGCCCAACTCCCAGCACCACAGGCTGTTCATCGCCAGATGCAGCAGACCGAAGTGCAGCAGCGCCGGCGATACCAGTCGCCACCACTGGCCTTGCGCCAGGCTTTCGCTCAAGGGTATGAAATGCAAGAACTGGCCGTGCACGCTGAAGTCCAGAAAGCTCAACCAGCGCACAGCTTGCAGGTTCTCACCGCCCCAGGTGACCAGCGCCACCAGCAGCGTCACCAGCAGCAGACCGCTGGTCATGGGCGTAGCCCGCAACCTGCCGATGACCGTGGCCAGGGACTGCGCCGGCGCTGCGGCCACCGGTGCTACGCCATCGCCCTGCGGGTAACTGGCGTACAAACCGCGAACCTGTTCGGCGATCGGCTCCTGGGCCACCCACAGCACCTGTTCGCCGCCCTCTTCAGTGACCCGGTGAGGCACCTGCAGACGGCGTAGCAGCGCAACAAAACCGGCCAGATCAACGCTGACCGGCAAGCGCATGGCAGCCACAGCTTTCATCGGGACGTCTCCTGCGACTCAACGTCTACCCAGACAAATTTCTGCGGATCGAGGCGGGTTTCCCGATCCAGCCGGTAGGCGGTCAACTTGCCTTGATTGACGGCGCTGTAATCCAGGCACGCCAGATTCGGCCGCAGCGGGGCGGGTTCGCCACGCCGCCAGTAATGCCCGACAAACAGCAAAGGCTCCTCGAGCGGATAATGCAGAAGATTGGCTTTCTCGCTGGCCGACAAAGGCTGACCGGCCACCTGCTCAGGCAGGGCATCGGGTTGAAACACGATGTCCCCGTAGGTTTGCGGACTCTCTTCCCAGAACTTGCTGCGAAAAAACGAGCGCGTCAGGCCGTCATCACCGGTCATCGCCAACCCGTCTGGCAAGCGCATATTCAGGCCGCGCAACAAGCGGTCAAACACCTGATGGGCAAAACTGCCATGGCTGGCCGAGGCCTGGACAAACGCCCGGTCAATCCGCGCATCGTGGAATTGGCCGCGCAACTGCGCAATCAGTTGATTGTCCCAGCAGGCATGCACCACCCGAAAACGCTCACCATCGAGCAGCAGTGGCAGCTCATGGAACCAGCCAAGAAAATCCCGCCAGTCCACCGGGTGTGCATCAAACTGCTGCAGTGTTTCCTGCAGCTGACGGGCGTGTCTGGGGCTGTGCTCGCGGACAAACTGACGGCCGCTGCCCTCTGGCGCCGGCGTCTCCCAGCCCAACGCATTGAATTCGTGATTGCCCATGATGCACTGCGCCTGTCCGGCGTCGACCATGCCATGCACCAGATGCAGTGCTTCACGGATGCGTGGACCGCGGTCGATGATGTCACCGAGAAACACTGCCATGCGCCGCGGGTGCCGCCAGACCCCGGCCTGCTGGCGATAGCCGAGGCGTTCCAGCAGACACTCCAGGCTATGCGCACAGCCGTGCACATCGCCAATCAGGTCATAGTCGCGCTGCGGATCGAGGAGCATCAGTCACCCCCGCCCAACCGGCTCCCCCAACCCAGCTTGGTGCGGCAAACCTCGTAGTAGTTATGCCCCAGCGGATGAATCAGCTGCAGCTTGTGCGGTTTCTTGGCGATCATGATGTGATCACCGGGGGAACAGGTCACGTGATTCTGTCCATCGCAGGAGATAAGCGGATAGATTTGCAGGTCTTGCGAGACCACAATTTTCAGTTCGCTGTTGCCATCCACCACAATGGGCCGGCCGGACAATGTATGCGGATACATCGGCACAATCACCATGGCATCCAGCTTGGGATGCATGATCGGACCGCCGGCTGACAGCGCATAGGCCGTCGAGCCCGTCGGGGTGGCGACAATCAGGCCATCGGCCTTCTGACTGCAGACGAACTGACCGTCGATAAACAACTCGAACTCGATCATCCGGGTCGACTTGCCCGGATGCAGCACGACGTCATTCAACGCATCGGCCGCACCAATCACCTCGCCCTGACGGCGCACTTCGGTATCAAGCAGGAAGCGGCTCTCAACCATGTACTGGCCATCCAGCACTTCAGCCACCCGGACTTCCAGCTCATCGGGCCGGATATCGGTGAGAAAACCCAGACTGCCGCGGTTGATACCCAGCACCGGCACCTTGAACTGAGCCAGCGAGCGGGCAGCGCCAAGCATGCTGCCATCACCGCCGACCACGATCACCAGATCGCACACCTCGCCCATGATCCGCCGCGATGACACTTGCAAGCCGTGCCCGGGCAACACCTCGGCAATGCTTTCCTCGAGGATCACGTGCAGATGACGATCCTGCAGGAAGCGCTTGAGCCGGCGAATGGTATCGAGCACCTGAGCACTGCCGAGGCGACCGATAATGCCGATATTGCGAAATTGCTCCATGGGACCGCTCTGTGCCGGGGACAAAGGGCGATTATGGGTGAAAGCCAGGTGCAGCGGCAAACCGTGCTCGTCTATGCTCGCCAGATGCCCGACTTCGCCTGTCTCGATCAATGCTTGTCCCGTCTTAGCCACCCCGCCGTGCGCGACCTGGCCTGGACCCTGCTCGCCCCACCGCTGCTGCGGCAAACACCCTTTGAGCAACGCCATCCACTGAGCGCCAGTGACTGGTCACACACCCCGGCCCTGCTGGAGAACTGGCTACTGCAACAGGATCTGCAACCGGCAGCATTGCTCAACTGGTTATCGACTGCGCGCAGCCAGCGTCTGGGGATGTATTACGAACGCCTCTGGCAATTCGCCCTGCAGCAGGCGCCGGGCATCGAGTTGCTGGGGGCGAATCTGGCCATTCGGCAGGACGGACGAACGCTGGGCGAACTGGATGTTGTGCTGCGCGATGCGCAGGGCGTGCATCACCTCGAACTGGCGATCAAACTGTATCTGGGACCGGGCGCTGCGGATGGGCGTGCCCACGCTCACTGGCAGGGCGCCGGCCACGCCGACAATCTGGCGCGCAAGCTGCAGCATCTGGGCCAGCAACAGCTACCCCTTTCATCAACTCCGCAAGCCCTGCAGGTTCTCGCAGGGTTCACCGCGCAAGCCGTGCAAGCGTCTGTCTGGATGAGTGGCTATCTGTTCTACCCCTGGCCGTCAGGCTGTCACGCGCCCTCTGGCATGCATCCGCAAGCGGCCCACGGCCAATGGCTTGAGCTGCAGGACTGGCCGGCGTTCCGCGCAGCAAATAAGCAGTTTGTCTGGCAGCCGGTGCCGACGGACTGCCGCCTGGCTCCGGTCAGCGACAGCGTTCCCCAGCCGTCGACGGATGACTGGCTACAGCACCTGCCAGCCAGCCCCAAACCGGTTCTTCTGGCCGGACTCGAACAAAGCAGCGAGGGTCGCTGGCTGGAGCGACAGCGGGTGATGTTGCTCAGGCGTGACTGGTCTGCCGGAAATTAGCCACTGCGCTCCGTGCGACCACCGGAGCGTGCCAGATACCCCGGACCGTGCTCGCATAACAGCCCATCACGCAGCACAGGCGACAAGGCATCAATACCATCGCGCAAGGCATACGCCTTGAATCCCAGTTGCGTGAGCAGAAACACGGCATTGGCACTGCGCTTGCCGCTGTCGCAGTAGCACAGGTAGGTGCGCTCATGATCGAGCAGACGCGCCTTGAGTCGCAGCAGGTGCAAAGGCATGTGCAATGACTCCAGTGCATGCGCCCGCTCGTACTCTTCCTGCAAGCGCACATCCAGCCATTGGGCGCCGCTGTTGAGCTGGCGCGCCGCCTCGGCAAAAGACACCTCGGCCACCACCGGAGACTTGAGCAGCGAGAGGAAGTCCTGCCGGTCCAGCTTGAGTACCTCGCCGGCCTCCAGCAGTGTCACGGTGGCGTTGCGCGGCCGGTCGGACAACAGCGCGTCTTCGCCGAAGCAGGCACCAATCTCCAACTCGGCCAATACCTGCTGCTGACTGTCGGCACCACGAATGACTTCTGCCCGACCGCTCTTGAGGAAATAGCAACAATCACCGGCCTCGCCTTCGCGCAGCACCGTAGCACCGGCAGGCAACGGCACCCGCTGCAGATGATCGAGCATTTTCCGCACATTGGCTGGCGGCACTTTGGTAAACAGCGGGTTATCCAGCAGAATCTCCAGCCACTCGACATCCGCACCGTGCTGCTCCATCTCCAGCAGCAGATCCTGATAGGCCGAACTCCAGGCCAGCATGCGCGCAATCACTTCAGCATCCAGCGCCAGCACGCTGACATCGCTGAGCGCCTGAACGTCATGCTGCCTCGGCGAGGCCGGCGACAGTGGGTGCAGGCTGGCAGGCATCCCGGCTTGCAGATGCTCTTGTGCACCGTCGGCAGCGGTCAGCAGCACCTCGCCACTGAGCAGAAAGTAGCTTTTGCCGGCCTGATCTCCGCGGCGAAAAAGCATCTGCCCGGCGAGCACAGGCTGCGGCACCAGTTGCGCGCGCAACTCACGCCACTGTTGGTCCGAGAGGACATTCAGCGGGGTAAAACTGCGTAGCTGTTCGGGATTCAGCGGATCTCTCATCAAGGTATTCCAGAGCTCAAAGAACTATTGCAGCGGGCGCACACGGGCTGAATCAAGTAAGGCTTGTTGCGCCCTGCGCCCCTGCATGCCACCGGTATGGATGAATATCAGACGGGTACCAGCGGCAAAGTAACCGGCCTCTACCCGATAGCGCAATGCCAGCAACGCCTTGGCGGTGTAACAGGCTTCAAGGGGCAGGCGCTTGTCCTGATCCATTTCATCCATAAAGGCCGCCAGCGGTGAATCCACACGCGCATAACCACCATGGCTGGCATCCAGCAGACGATAGCCGCTGTCTGCACTGCCCGCCTGCAACAACAGCAGGCCGATTTGGTTTTCTGCACCATGTCCTGCCGGCACGACCCTGGCACCATAAACCGGATGCCTGCCCGCTTCTGCCAACACCAGACCCGCCAACGTGGTGCCCGTCCCCACCGCCAGCCAGCTAGCGTCGTAATCACTCCAGCCAAGCGGCGCAAGCTGTGCGCTGATCATCGCGGGGATGGCCGCAAAGCCTGATGCGCCGGCTTGCCCGCCGCCGCCTTCAGGAATCAGTTTAAACCCCGGATAGCGCTGTTCCCATTGCGCAGCAAAATCCGCTTTATGCCGGGCACGGTATCCGCCATAGCCCAGCCAGTGCAGTTGCATGCCAAAAGCCTGCAGGTCGAGCACGGTTGGCGTGGGCTGGCATTCACCGCGCAACAGACCGACAGTGGCAAAGCCAAAACGCTGCCCGGCGGCAGCCAGTGCGTGCAGATGATTGGAGTGAGCACCGCCCAGACTGATCAAACCCACAGCTCCTCTGGACTGCGCGCGAAGCAGATGCGGTCGCAATTTGAACCATTTGTTGCCCGAGATCTGCGCATCCAGCAGGTCCATTCTCAGCACGGCAAGCTCAACGCCCGCGTGCTGCGACCATGCAAAGGAGATGGGCTGAAGTGGCGCCAGGGGTTGCCAGTCTGGAATCTGCAGCGTCACCGTCGACAGTCCGTTGAAAATGCGCGTACGGCTCTTGCGCCACTAGCGCGCGCGTTTGCTGGCCTTGTGCCGCGCGCAGCAGTTCGAATCGCCGGGCACATAGCGGCTTGGGGTATCCACCCGGTCTATGGGCATGGAACAGCGATCTCCGTTGGGCAAAACGGCTTCGCAGCTGGGTTGCTGATAATGCGTCAGCCAACTGCTGTACTGATCCTCTGAAACAAAGCACTTGGCCGCCACATAGGCCATGGGATTGTCCTGATAGCGCGCAATGTCCTGCAGCGGGATGGTCAGATGCCCGGCGCCCGGGTGGTAAACCACGAACACCACGCCCAGATTACCCAGACGCTGCAGAATCTGGTCGCCCCCCTGACTGACCAATTGTTCGCGCTCGGCCTTCAGACGCTGGATTTCACCCAGCACCTCACCATCTTTTGCATTGCGATAGGCCAGTTCGACATCACGGATAGCGACCTGTTCCTTGTAATCCATCACCGCGGCAGCCACCTTGACCTCCAACTCATTCTCGAACTGGCTGCGCAAGACTTCCATGGCTGCCTGGGCATGCCGTTCGGCGGATTTGAGTTGCGCGGTCATTTCCTCGCGCACGTTGCTCAGATTGGCAACCTTGCCGCTGATATCCGCCTTCAGGGTCAGGTTCAGTTCTTCCTGCTGGGCCAGCGCAGTTTGCAATGCCTGAATACGCTCGTTGAGCTCGCGGCTCTGATGCTCTGCAGCCAGCTTGAGCTTGGCCACCTCTTCATCATTCTGCTGGGTCAGGCTGGTGATGCGCAGACGTAACTGCTTGATCAACTGAGCAGTCTTGAGACGTTGCTCCTGGTCGTCCTTATCCGCCTGCAGCTTGGCCTGCTCCTGCTCCGGATCGGGGGGCGCATGCCACTTTTCCTCGCGCGCCATTTGCAGACGATCCAGCTCGACCGGCGGAGCGTCCTCTTCCACCAGAATCCCCAGACGGTTGGCTTTGACGGTGTCGCGCAGGGCGGCCAGATCGTTATTGCCCGGCGCCAGATTCGGGTCCCACATATGCATCTGGTGCCATGACACCGGACACTGACTGCGGCATGCCAGCCGGATCGGGCCGGCACCGAGGTCCGGACCACGGCCGGCACGCTCGGCCAAGTGGCGCAGCGGCATGTTCCAGCCGGTATCGGCTTTACCCTTCTCGTCGAAATCCAGATAGAAGAAGACTGCCGAGCGAATCAGCAAACGCGGGTTGATCAGCAGATAAGCGGCACTGACCTGCTGGTCGGCGAACTCGGGCATGTCCACCACGCCATCCAGCAGGGCTTCGAATTCGGCAAAAAACATGGCCTTGCGAATGCCTTTGTCGCCGAAGAACATCACGGCTTCGACCATCTGCGGCTTGTTCTGCATACTCATTCGCCTCTCCCGGCCTCGGCAAGAGCCAACTGGCCAATAACTTCCCTGATTGTCCTGTCAGTATGTGTCCGCAGGCAATTCGCGGCCAATACCAAGGCTGCCGAACCACCAGCAGGCACAGCTGTGCCAGCCGGTGGTCGACGTGATGTGCCAAGTCTAGGGGAAAATGGCCTGCCAGCAATGTGACTGGGTTGGCAGCTAACCGGACGGGAGAAAATACCGCCTGATTCTGTGAACCAGCCTGCTTACTCAGCCCTTGCAGCCGAGCCAACCGGCAAGACTGGCAAACGGCCAGCCTTGCCGGAAGAAGTGTCAGAGCGCAGCGGCCAGGCGAGAACCCTGATCGATGGCGCGTTTGGCGTCCAGCTCGCTGGCCACATCGGCACCGCCGATCAGACTGACTTTCTGACCCCCTGCTTCAAGCCCGGCCTGCAACTCGCGCAGCGGATCCTGGCCGGCACAGATAATTACCGTATCCACCGCCAGTAATTGCGGCTCTCCTTCACCGATACGGATGTGCAATCCGGCATCGTCAATCTTCAGGTATTCGACGCTGTTGAGCATCTGCACATGCTTGTTCTTCAAACCGGTGCGGTGAATCCAGCCGGTGGTCTTGCCAAGCCCGTCGCCGACCTTGGATTTCTTGCGCTGCAGCAGATACACCTGCCGCGCCGGCGCATGCACTTCAGCCTTGATCCCCGCCACACCGCCGCGGGCCGTCAGTTGCGTATCAATGCCCCACTCTTTCCAGAACGCTTCGCGATTGAGGCTGGTAGCCTCACCCTGATGGGTAATGAACTCGGACACATCAAAGCCGATCCCGCCGGCACCAATCACGGCCACCGTCTTGCCGACCGGCTTGCGCTGCAGAATCGCATCCAGATAACTGATGACCTTGGCGTGTTCCACCCCCGGAATCGCCGGTGTGCGCGGCGCAATCCCGGTGGCCAGGATGATCTCGTCAAAACCACCCTTGAGCAGGTCATCAACGCTGACACGGGTATTCAGGCGCAGATCCACCCCGGTGGTTTCCAGCTTGCGCTTGAAATAGCGCAGGGTTTCAAAGAACTCTTCCTTGCCGGGAACCAGCTTGGCCACATTGAACTGCCCGCCAATCACGGCTGCACTGTCGAACAGGGTGACGCTGTGACCACGCTGAGCCGCCACCGTGGCCGCTGAAAGGCCTGCAGGCCCGGCACCAACCACGGCGATCTTCTTCACCTGGGTAGTGGGGATGTAGTTCAGTTCTGTCTCATGGCAAGCCCGCGGATTGACCAGGCAACTGGTCAGTTTGCCGCCGAAGGTGTGGTCCAGACACGCCTGATTGCAGCCAATGCAGGTGTTGATTTCATCACTGCGACCTGCCGCGGCCTTGTTGACGAACTCCGGATCGGCAAGGAATGGACGCGCCATTGACACCATGTCGGCATCCCCTTCGGCCAGTACCTGTTCGGCCACTTCCGGGGTATTGATGCGGTTGGTGGTGATCAACGGAATGCTGACCTCGCCTTTCAGTTTGGCGGTGACCTTGCTGAAGGCCGCTCGCGGCACCTTGGTGGCGATGGTGGGAATTCGCGCCTCATGCCAGCCGATCCCGGTATTGATGATGGTGGCACCGGCCTTTTCGATCGCTTTGGCCAGCAACACGATCTCGTCCCAGGTGCTGCCCCCTTCGACCAGATCAAGCATCGACAAGCGATAGATGATGATGAAGTTGCTGCCTACTGCCTGACGCACCCGGCTGACCACTTCAATCGCCAGACGCATGCGATTTTCATAGCTGCCGCCCCAGCGGTCCGTGCGCTGATTGGTATGTGCAGCGAGGAACTGGTTGATGAAATAACCCTCGGAGCCCATGATTTCGACACCATCGTAACCAGCCACTTGCGCCAGCGTGGCGCAGGTCACGAAGTCCTGAATCTGTTTCTCGATGCCCTCTTCATCCAGCTCATGGGGTTTGAACGGATTGATCGGCGCCTGAATGGCACTCGGCGCCACCGACTTCGGGCTGTAGGCATAGCGGCCGGCATGCAGGATCTGCATGCAAATCTTGCCGCCCGCCTCGTGCACCGCACGGGTCACGATCTTGTGCTTTTCCGCCTCTTCCGGGGTACTCAGCTTGGCCGCCCCCGAATACACACCGCCCTCGACGTTCGGGCCAATACCGCCGGTCACCATCAGGCCAACGCCACCGCGTGCACGCTCGGCAAAATAGGCGGCCATACGCTCGAAGCCATTGGGCTTTTCTTCCAGCCCGGTATGCATCGAACCCATCAGTGTGCGGTTGCGCAGCGTGGTGAAGCCCAGATCAAGGGGTTCCAGCAGGTGCGGATATAAAGCATGGGGCATGGCAAGTCTCCAGAAACAACTAAGTGAGCACTCAAACGGCGCAGCAAATACAGCAGCAAACTGTGGTGCAGACAATAATCAGCAGCCGAACAGGTCTCAATGCCCAAAAATGACAAGTTACTGATCATAATTAACAGCAGTGCTTGGCAAGCAGCATTCCCCCCACTACCCTGACAAGCTGCCCAATCAAGATAGCCATGATCATGCGCAAAGCCATCCCGTATTCATTACTGACCCTCGTGATTCTGCTGCTTGGCGGTTATGCCGCCTGGACCCAGTACCGCCCGGAGGCCATTTTTCTCACTGACTTGCGCAGCGAAGTGGCCCTCAATCAGGGCATCCCGGGGGACTCCGGCAATCTGCTGGGTATTCAGCCAGAACTGTTTGCCCATGATTACCGCAGCCCTGCCCAATTGCGCAGAAAGCTGGCCGCTTACCTGGACAAGGCGCGCGCGGAAGGTCTGCTCAACAGCAAGACCGTCGTGGTGCTACCTGAACATATCGGTACCTGGCTGGTCGCCAGCGGTGAAAAGAATCAAGTGTACGAAGCGAGCAGCGTAACCGGGGCGATGGCATGGTTGGCGGCAAGCAACCCGCTGCAACTGCTGCGGGCGCTACCGAAAGCCAAAGGTGATGATCGCCTGGCAGACGCACTGTTTCGCATGAAAGGCGAGCAAATGGCGGCGGATTATCAGGCGCTGTTTGGCAGCCTCGCCAAAGACTATGGCGTCACGGTGGTGGCGGGCTCCATCGTGCTGGCGGAGCCGCGCGTGGAGAATGGCGTTCTGCTGACTGGTGACGGGCCGCTGTACAACGTCAGCCAGGTGTTTGCCGCTGACGGCGCACCGCTCGGACAGCCGCAGCGCAAAGTAGTACCGATCATTGACGAGCAGGGCTTCACCGCAGCGGCCCCAGTCGGTGCCCTGCAAGTGGTAGACACCCCTGCTGGCCGGTTGGGGGTTCTGGTCTGCGCCGATAGCTGGTTTCCGGAAAACTACCGGGCACTTGCCGGAAAAGAAGTCGACCTGCTCGCCGTACCGGCCTTCCTCACCGGCAATGGCAGCTGGGAGAAACCCTGGGGCGGCTACAACGGCGCGCCAACGCCCGCTGACGTGCAGCTAAAAGCCGGGGAATTGAGCGAAGGCGATGCCTGGCAAACGATGGCCATGGCCGGACGAATCAACCAGAGCGGCGCCCAAGCCGGGATTACCGTTTTCATGCGCGGCCAGCTGTGGGATATGGGCAGTTCCGGCCACAGCCTGATTGCCGACCAAGCCGGGCATCAACTGGCTGACGATGACCACGGGGCCCGCCTGATAAACAAGTGGCTGTAGCCCTTCTTGATGAAACCACAGCGCATTCGCCTCGGCGACCTTACAGTGGGTTCGCTACAAAGCCTCTGCGCAGCCATGCGCAGCCACGGCTGCGATCCGGCTGCCCTGCTGCGCGATTACGGGCTGGACACTGTCCGTCTGGCGGAGCCTCGGGGAAGACTGTCCATCCCACGCTACATGCGCCTTGGCCACGCGGCGATTCAACTGACCGGTAATCCGGCGCTGGGTTTGCACATGGGCCGCCATGCCCGGCTGGCCGACTTTGGCCTGGCCGGCGTCACTGCGGCTCAAGCGCCCACGGTTCGCGAGGCAGCACGGACCCTCACGCGCTTCGAACTGCTGTATGCACGCAACTGCCGAGGCCAATCAAGTTTTCACGAGGATGCGCAAGGCGGCTGGATGCGCTTTTACTCGATCAGCCCCTACAACACTTACAACCGCTTTGTGGTTGACTCGATTCTGGCCGGCTGGCATAGCCAGTTGAGCAGCCTCTGCCAGCAAAGCCTGAGCATTGAAAAGGTCCAGATCGAGTTCCCGCCGCCCCCTTACGCGGACCGCTACAGCGAATTTTTTGGCTGCCCGGTGGAGTTCAACGCAGAATTGAATCAGCTGCGCCTGTCCCATTCAGCGCTGGCTCAAAAGGGCCTGGATCACAGCCCGCACACCTGGCGTGAACTGTTGCACCTGTGCGAACGCGAGCTGGAGCAATTGACTCGCACCCACAGTCTGCAAGAACGCATAACCCTGATACTGGGACCCATGCTGCACGGCCGGGAACCTGACCTGCAGGGCATCGCCAGACAGTTGCAACTACCCACCTGGACCCTGCGCCGCAAGCTGGCCGAAGAGGGCACCCAGTTCCGCACCATTCTCAACGAGACCCGCCGCGATCTGGCGATGGCCTACATCCGTGACACGGAGTTGAGCTTCGGCGAAATCGCCTACCTGCTCGGTTTTTCCTCGGCCGAAGCATTCCAGCGCGCCTTCAAGCGCTGGAGCGGGCAAACCCCCGGCGAGTTCCGGCGAGAACGGCGCCAGACTGCCTGAACGTCAAAGCTCGTCGGCATCATCCTGCAATTCGGGGAGGTCCGGGTCTTCCACCCGGTTTTCCAGCAACTCTTCCTGATAATCGTCCATCTTCTCTTCTCTCATGGGTCGGATAATGCAAAGACCCAAGCACTCTAGAAAGGTTGCATGACAGATCGATGACGCCGGCCGGCCATGGTGAAGCATTTTCAGCTCGACATGGATGCAATGACCCGATTATCTTCAGTCCATGGTCACTGCCGTGACCAGCGTCGCTCGGACGGTTCCGGGCGCTTACGTTTCGAGGCACTTATGACTGAACCCCGTTCAGCGCGTCGTTTTGCGCGCATCGACAGACTCCCCCCTTACGTTTTCAACATTACCGCCGAACTCAAGATGGCTGCGCGGCGGCGTGGCGAAGACATCATCGACCTGAGCATGGGCAATCCCGATGGCGCCACCCCGGCGCACATTGTGGAGAAGCTCTGCACCGTTGCGCAGCGCGAAGATACCCACGGCTACTCCACCTCCCGCGGCATCCCACGGCTGCGCCGGGCGATCTCCAACTGGTACCGCGATCGCTACGCCGTCGAGATTGATCCCGAACGCGAAGCCATCGTAACCATCGGCTCCAAGGAAGGTCTGGCGCACCTTATGCTTGCCACACTCGACCATGGCGACACCGTGCTGGTGCCCAACCCCAGTTACCCGATTCATATCTACGGCGCGGTGATTGCCGGCGCCCAGGTGCGATCGGTGCCACTGGTGCCCGGTGTGGATTTCTTTGCCGAACTGGAACGGGCGATCCGTGAAAGCATTCCCAAGCCGAAAATGATGATCCTCGGTTTCCCCTCGAACCCGACGGCGCAATGTGTCGAACTGGATTTCTTCGCCCGCGTGGTCGCGCTGGCCAAGCAATACGATGTACTGGTGATACATGACCTGGCCTATGCCGACATTATCTACGACGGCTGGAAGGCGCCCTCGATCATGCAGATTGAAGGTGCCAAGGACATCGCCGTGGAATTTTTCACGCTGTCAAAAAGCTACAACATGGCTGGCTGGCGCATCGGCTTCATGGTCGGCAACCCGGAACTGGTGAACGCACTGGCCAGAATCAAGAGCTATCACGACTACGGCACCTTTACGCCACTGCAGGTCGCGGCGATTGCCGCTCTGGAAGGTGACCAGCAGTGCGTGCTGGAGATTGCCGAGCAATACCGGCAGCGCCGCAACGTGCTGGTCAGGGGACTGCATGAACTGGGCTGGATGGTGGAGAACCCGAAGGCATCCATGTACATCTGGGCAAAAATCCCGCCCGCCTATGCTGCCCTCGGGTCGCTGGAATTTGCCAAAAAACTGCTGGCCGAGGCGAAAGTCTGTGTTTCACCGGGTGTGGGTTTTGGCGATTATGGCGATGACCATGTGCGTTTTGCCCTGATCGAAAACCAGGACCGCATCCGGCAGGCCATACGCGGAATCAAGACCATGTTCCGCAACGACGGTTTGCTCGACCAGCGCAAGCCCGGACCGGCTGACTAGTCAGAATATCAAGCCGACTTGAGCCATTGAGCCAGTTCTGCCGGCTGCAGGGCTGCTGAAAAGTTGAAGCCCTGCATGTGCCGACAACCACGCTCCAACAGCATACGCACATGCTCCGGGCTTTCAACACCTTCGGCCAAAACCTCCAGTCGCAAGCGATTGCCCAACGCAATAACGGCCTCGGTGATCGCCAGATCATCGGGGCTGGTGGTAATGCCCCGGACGAACGACTGATCAATCTTGAGTACATCAAAGGGAAAGGACTTGAGGTACGACAGGCTCGAATAACCCGTACCAAAATCATCCAGCGCCAGGCGCACACCCAGGCGCCGCAGAGCCTCCAGCGTATCAATCAACTCCTCGGAATCGCCCATGATGACGCGCTCGGTAATTTCCAGCTCCAGATAGCGTGCCGGTAAACCCGTTTCGGCGAGTATCGAACTCACCAGCGCCACCATATCCTGGCGCTGCAACTGCACTGCCGAAATATTCACCGCCATCACCACCGGCTTCCAACCCATGTCGAGCCAGGCCTTGGCCTGAGTGCAGGCCTCACGCAAGACCCACTCGCCAAGCTCAAGAATCTGGCCGGTCTCTTCAGCAATCGGAATAAACACATCCGGAGATATCAGCCCATCTTTACCTGCCAGCCGGACCAGTGCCTCTACGCCGAAAATCTCGAGGTTCTCTCCGGAAACCTGCGGCTGATACACCAGAAAAAACTTCTGCTGATCCAGTCCGGTGCGGATGGCTGACTCCAGCTGCAGTCGCTCCTTGGTCATGACATCCATGCCCGGATCGTAGAAAACGTAGCCATTACGACCACTGTTCTTGACTGAATACATCGCGGTATCGGCATGTCGCAGCAGATCGCGAATGCTTTGACTGTCTTTGGGGTACAGGCTGATACCGATGCTCGGGGTTATCTGCAACTGATGGCCGGAAAGAAAGTATGGCTGCGACAAGGCATGCTGAATCTTCTCCACCAGAGGCAGCACATGCTCTTGTCCCTGCAAGCCCGCCAGCAACACAACAAATTCATCACCGCCAAGGCGGGCTACCATGTCGCCGCCACGCAACGTCTGCTGCAGGCGCTGCGAAACAGCCTGCAGCAGCCAGTCGCCAACCTGATGGCCGAGGTTGTCATTGATGTTCTTGAAGCGGTCCAGATCGAGAAACAACACTGCTACACAGGTGCCATTGAAGTGCGCGTCAAAAATGGCCCGTGACAGTCGCTCGGTCAGCTGTGTCCGGTTAGGCAGCTCCGTCAGCGCATCGTAGTGAGCCAGGAACTCCACCTTGGCCTCCATTTGCTTGCGCTCATGGATATCCACGCCGATACCTGCGTAGCCGGTCATCTGGTTATCGTGAGAGAACAGCGAGTGCAAGTGACGGACGTCAAGCGGATGGAGGCAAGGGCGGGGGATCGCCGCGCTCAAGACGACTCTAAAGCGCGGAGATCAAAACCCGAAAATTACAGAATTGGCCGACTTTATCAGCCAAGTGGCCCACCAAGTGGCCCACCACATACGCCAGAAACAAAAAACCCCTGAATAATCAGGGGTTTAGTGCTACGTATGGAGGCTGAGGTCGGAATCGAACCGGCGTTCACGGATTTGCAATCCGGTGCATAACCACTCTGCTACTCAGCCATTATGAAAACAGGCCGTAAAAACGGCCCGTATAATCTGGAGCGGGAAACGAGACTCGAACTCGCGACCCCGACCTTGGCAAGGTCGTGCTCTACCAACTGAGCTATTCCCGCATCGGCTTGACGGGCGACATTCTAACGATTCGAATCCCCGCGTCAACCCTTTGATTCAAAAATACTATTTCTCGTCTGAAGCGTTGCGCATGTGCGGCCAGGCCGCTTTCAGGTAGACAATCATCGACCACAGGGTCAGCCCGGCTGAGAGGATCAACAACAGATAACCCAGACCGACCCAAAAATTCATTTGCGGCGGATTACCCAGAAGAATCACCAGTGCCAGCATCTGTGCCGCGGTTTTCCATTTACCCAAGCGCGAAACAGCCACCTGAGCACGGGCACCCAACTCAGCCATCCACTCACGCAGCGCAGAGATCAGAATCTCACGCCCGATGATGACAACCGCCGGCAAGGTCAACCAGAGACTCGAGTGCTCCGCCACCAGTAAAACCAGCGCAACCGAGACAATCAGCTTGTCTGCCACCGGATCAAGGAACGCACCAAAAGCAGTGCTTTGCTTGAGCCGGCGAGCCAGATAGCCGTCCAGCCAGTCCGTGAATCCGGCAAAAGCAAAAACCCCGCTCGCAGCCCAGTAACTCCATGAGAAAGGTAGGTAAAACAGCAAGATAAAGACCGGAATAAGCAAAACACGCAGTACGGTCAGTAGATTCGGAATATTCATCAACACGCCATTGGTGTGGAGTAAGCCCGCATTCTACTCACTGTGCAGCGATGCATAAATCAAATCAGCCAGCTTTTTGCTGATTCCCGGCGCTTTGGCAATTTCTTCGGCGCTGGCTCGCGACAACTCCTGCAACCCACCAAAATGCTTGAGCAACTCCCTGCGCCGCTTCGGCCCGATACCGGCCACATCCTCCAAACTGGAGGTGCGCCGAGCCTTGCCTCGACGCGCCCGATGGCCCGTGATAGCAAAGCGATGGGCCTCGTCCCGGACCTGCTGGATCAAATGCAGCGCTGGCGAGTCTGCCGGCAAAGTGAATTCATTGGCCGCATCATTCAGATAAAGCAGCTCGAAACCCGGCTTTCGGGTTACGCCTTTTGCGACCCCCAGCAACATCAATTCCGGCACCGACAACTCGGCAAGCACCTCACGCGCCATATTCAACTGACCCTTGCCGCCATCCACCAACAAGATATCAGGCAGCTTGCCCTCACCCTCGGTGAGCTTGCTGAAACGGCGCTCAAGTGCCTGCCGCATGGCTGCATAGTCATCGCCTGCAGCAACTCCTTCAATGTTGTAGCGCCGATAGTCGGACTTCAGCGCACCTTGCGGCCCGAAAACCACGCAGGAGGCAACCGTAGCCTCACCGCTGGAATGGCTGATATCAAAACACTCAAGTCGCTGCGGCACTTCAGGCAGAGTCAATGCCTCGGCAAGCGCCTCAAAGCGCGCGGCAATATGCTGCCGGTCAGCCAAGCGTGCATTGAGTGCCTGCTCTGCATTGGTCACTGCCAATTGCTGCCAGCGCGCCCGGTTGCCACGAACCTTGACACTGATCGAAATCTGCTGGCCACGAGAACTCTGCACTGCTTCCAGCAGAACCGGATAATCTTCGTGATCCGCATTAACTATCAACTCTGACGGCAGATCCCGTTCCTGATTACCCAGGTAGTATTGGGCGAGAAAAGCCAATAGCACTGCGCTGACATCTTCCTCAATGGCCACCTGCGGAAAGAAATTCTTGCTCCCCAGCACCCGCCCCCCGCGGACAGTCACCAGATGAACACAGGCCCCTCCAGGATTGATTCTCGCAGCAACCACATCCACTTCACCATTGCCGCCATCCATGCTTTGCTGATCCTGAACACGCCGCAACAAAGAAGCCTGATCCCGGAGCTGTGCTGCTCGCTCGAAATTCAGTTGCTGGGCTGCGCGCTCCATCTCCGCCACCAACTCAGCAGACAACTGGTTGCTGCGCCCCTCCAGAAACATCACCGAATGGCGGACATCCACGGCATATTCAACCGCGTCGACCAATCCCTGAACGCAGGGGCCCTTGCAGCGCTTGATCTGGTATTGCAGACAGGGTCGCGAGCGGTTCTTGAAATAACTGTCGTCACACTGGCGAACCATAAACGCCTTTTGCAGCAGCAGCAGACTTTCGCGAATAGCCCCGGCACTGGGGTAAGGACCAAAGTAGCGCCCCTTGGGTTTACGACTGCCACGATGCAAGCTCAATCGCGGAAATTCGCCGTCAGAAAGAAAAACGTACGGATAGGACTTGTCGTCGCGCAGCAGAATATTGTAAGGCGGACGCCACTCTTTGATCAGCGTTTGTTCCAGCAGCAGCGCTTCGGTTTCATTGGCCGTGATCGTGGTTTCAATACGGGCAATTTTGCCAACCAGAGCAGCCGTCTTCGGGGCAAGACCGGTCTTTCGAAAGTAACTGGAGAGCCGCTTTTTCAGATGCTTTGCCTTGCCGACATAAAGCAGTCGCTCGGCGCTGTCGAACATCCGGTAGACACCGGGACGACCGCTGCAGGTTTCCAGAAATACCGCAGCGTTAAAACAGTCGGTACTCACATCAGCTGACCGCATCAACCATGCCATGACGAACCGCCAGCAAAGCCAGCTCCACATCACTGGATATAGCCAGCTTTTCAAAGATGCGGTAACGGTAAGTGTTAACTGTTTTCGGCGACAAGTAGAGCTTGTCGGAAATGCCCTGCACCTTGAAACAGTTGGCGATCATCAAGGCGATCTGTATTTCCCGTTCGGACAACAGATCAAACGGGCAATCACTTTGCTGGCGATTGCATGATTTGATGGCCAGATGCTGGGCAACCGAAGCACTGATGTAGCGCTGACCGGCAAACACCTGCCGAATGGCTTGAAGCATGTCGCTAAGGGCTGAGCCTTTGGTCAGATAGCCGGCGGCACCGGCTTGCAGAACACGCGTGGGAAAGGGATCTTCTTCGCAGGCCGTTACCGCAATGATTTTCAGGTCCGGATAACTGCGCATGAGTTTGCGCGTTGCCTCGAGGCCGCCAATTCCAGGCATCTTGATGTCCATCAGGACAACATCAGGCTTTAGTTCGCGGGTTTTCTTGATCGCTTCTTCGCCAGAAGATCCTTCACCGATGACCTGTATACCGGTTGCATCGGCCAGCATCCGGGTGATTCCGGCTCTTACCAGATCATGGTCATCTACCACCAGAACCCTGATCAAGGTAATACCTCGTTAAGCAGCAGAAACCAAGCAAACATCTGGAAAATCCTTTCACCAGATCAATCTACCGGCCTGCGGACTACCTCCAGACTGGAATCAGTCGCACCAAGCCCTGCATAACGCCGCAAGAATGGCGGAGGCGGTGAGATTCGAACTCACGGAAGAGTCTCCCCTTCGGCGGTTTTCAAGACCGCTGCCTTCAACCACTCGGCCACACCTCCATCTTGCGTGCGGTGGGCAATATACAGAAACAGTCGATTTTTTCAAATGATCTTTCGCCAAGACTAAAAAACAATCCGCAACGCACACTGCAACAGTTAGCAAAGAAGCCGGATGGGCATTCTCGTCACCTCTGTTATAGTCGGCGTTGATTGATTTTTAATTGCATAACAGGAGATCCGCCATGCAAGAGCGTGAAGTATTGTCCGGCTATGCCGGCGTCGAACAGAGTGAAGTCAGCAGTGTGCTGCGCAACACCTATGGACTACTGGCCATGACCCTGTTGTTCAGCGGCGTGGTCGCCTACGTTGCCCAGCAAATGGCCGTACCCTATCCGAATGTCTTTGTCGTGCTGATCGGTTTCTACGGACTGTTTTTCCTGACCGCCAAGCTGCGCAACAGTGGCTGGGGCCTGCTGTCGACATTTGTCCTGACCGGCTTCATGGGGTACACCCTCGGCCCGATTCTCAACATGTACCTGAGCCTGCCAAACGGCAGTGATGTGGTGGCTGCGGCCCTGGCCATGACTGCGCTGGTATTCTTCGGGCTATCCGCCTATGTGCTGGTGACGCGCAAGGACATGAGTTTCCTCAGCGGTTTCCTGATGGCTGGGTTTTGGGTTCTGCTCGGCGCGGTGCTGGCCAATATGTTTTTCCAGATCAGCGGCCTGCAGTTGGCCATCAGCGCTGGCTTCGTGCTGTTTTCCTCCGCGGCCATCCTGTTCCAGACCAGCGCCATCATCCAGGGCGGTGAACGCAACTACATCATGGCCACCATCAGCCTGTATATTTCGATCTACAACCTGTTTATCAGCCTGTTGCAATTGATTGGCGTGTTCAGCAGTAATGACTGATTGATCGCTGCCATGCAAAGCCCGCTTCGGCGGGCTTTTTGTTGCCTGTCGCTTACACAAAAGTGTTTTATCATGCAGACAGTCAACTCCAAGCCAGATATCCATGAAATTCGCCATCACCGTGCATGCTGCCCCAGGCTCCCCTGCTGCCAGGCGTGCTTTGCGCTTTTGCCAGGCACTTCTGGCGGGCAGGCACGAAATCATCCGTCTGTTCTTTTATCAGGATGGCGTCTACAACGCCTGCAACAGCCTTGTTGTGCCGCAGGATGAAGCAGACCTGAGCCGGCAATGGCGGGACTTCATTCAGGCTAACCACCTGGATGCCGTGGTATGCATAGCGGCTGCGCTCAGGCGCGGCCTGTTGAACCAGCAGGAAGCAGACCGCTATGAGCGCCCCAGTGCCAGTGTCAGCCCGCCCTGGGAGCTTTCCGGTCTTGGGCAATTGCATGACGCGATCCAGTCGGCCGACCGCCTGATTTGTTTCGGGGGGCACTAGCATGGCCAAGTCATTATTACTGGTGAGTCGCCAGGCGCCCTGGAGCGATCTCGCCGCCCGGGAAGTGCTGGATATTGCGCTTGCCGGCGGAGCCTTTGACTTACCGGTAGGTATGTTGTTTCTCGATGACGGCGTGCTGCAATTGCAGAGCCAGCAGCTGCCAGAACAGGTAGAGCAGAAAAATCTGTGCGCCAACCTGCAGGCTCTGCCCTTGTTTGGTATAGAGACACTTTATGTCTGCGCCCGCAGCTTGCAGGAACGCGGGATGCGCGACAGCCGTCTTGGTCTGCCAGCAGAAGTTGTCGACACCAGCCAGATACGCGATCTATTCGCTCACTACGATCAGGTAATGACCTTTTGATGGGCACCTTGCACCTGCTTTCACACTCGCCCTTTACCGACAGCCGGCTCAAAAGCTGCCTGCCACTGCTCGGACCCGGTGACGGGCTGCTGCTGACCGGCGATGCCGTGTATGCGCTGCAACCAGACAGCCAGCCGTTGCTGGAGCTGCTCCGGTTGCCCGGGGAAGTCGGCATTTTCGCGTTGCAGGAAGACACCTCGGCCAGAGGCCTGCAGTCCGTTGCAGACAGGGTGCAGACCATCGACTACCCCGCCTTTGTCGAGCTGTGCACCACCTACGCCAGAGTTAATAGCTGGGTATGAGCACGCTGCTCGCCGAAGGCAAAACCATCAAGCTCGACCAAGACGGCTTTCTGCAGGAGCGCAGCGACTGGTCACCAGAAATCGCCTGTGTTTTGGCGCAGCGCGAACAGCTGGAGCTCAGCGCTGAGCACTGGGAAATCCTCGATCTGCTACGCGCCTTCTACAGCGAATTCCAGCTTTCGCCAGCGAACCGTCCGCTGGTCAAATATGTCGCCCAGAAACTTGGGCCCGAAAAAGGCAACAGCATGCACCTCAACCGACTATTCAAAGGCACTCCCGCCAAACTGGCCGCCAAACTGGCCGGCCTGCCCAAGCCGACCAACTGCTTATGACCATCATCACTATCGAGGAACATCCGTTCGCGCAGTTTGTGCGCATTCTTGGCAAAGGCAAACGGGGCGCGCGCAGCCTGACCCGCGAAGAAGCGGCGCAAGCCATGGGCATGCTGCTGGACCGCCAGACCGAGGATAGTCAGCTGGGCGCGTTTCTCATGCTGCTGCGGCACAAGGAAGAAAGCGCCGAAGAGCTGGCAGGATTTGCTGATGCAGTGCGCTCCAGACTGCATCCACCAGCATTGCAGGTGGATCTGGACTGGCCAAGCTACGCCGGCAAAAAGCGCCACCTGCCCTGGTATCTACTGGCAGCCAAGGCACTGGCGGGCAGTGGCATCCGCATCCTGATGCATGGTGGGGGTTTGCATACAGCCGGCAGACTGTACAGCGAACAGCTTTTGGAAATGCTGGAAATCCCGCTCTGCAGTGACTGGCCAGGGGTTACCGATGCGCTGGAGCAGCAGAAACTGGCGTTCATTCCATTGGGCTGCTGGATGCCCGAACTGCAGCGGATGATTGATCTGCGCAATATCCTCGGCCTGCGTTCGCCGATCCATTCACTGGCACGAATTCTCAATCCACTTCAGGCACGCTGTGGACTGCAGAGCATCTTTCATCCCGGCTACCAGGCCGTGCATCGTGATGCCAGTCAACTGCTGGGTGACAACGTGATCGTCATCAAAGGCGAAGGGGGCGAGATAGAGGTCAACCCTGACAGCGCCTGTCAGTTGCTGGGCAGCTCGGCCCAAGGTGTCTGGAGCGAGGACTGGCCAGCCATGTCGGCGCAAAGACATGTAAAACCCGAACGACTGGAACCTGAAAAACTGCTCTCGGTCTGGCACGGACAGGCAACTGACGACTACGCCCAGCAAGCAGTTACCGGCACCATGGCGCTGGCGTTACGCGGCCTTGGCCATTCGCGCGAACAAGCCCTGGAGCAGGCACGCGTCATCTGGGATAAGCGCCTGAACAGGCAGGCCTGATCACGGCGGCAAGCGACACAATTTTCATCACACGCGACATCATGTGACTTTCAGGTCAGTTTGCGGCATCGCAGGGATACAGATCACCACCAAGCGGGTGGTCTTCCCCTTCTGCACACCGGAGAGATGACCCCATGAATGCCATGCTGCGCATGAACGAAGCCCTGCTGATTGCCGACCGCGCCTTCCTGCCATTCCAGTGCATTGCCTGGGCTCCGCAAGATGGTTCGGGGCATCTGAGTCTTTCGGTGATTGACCGCACCAGCAGTCGCCTGCTCGGGCGTATTGCCCTGTCCGCCAGCAATCAGCTGGATCTCCAGCAACTGTCGGCGACCTTGCAAAAATCCCGCGCCGAATTGATCGACCAGGGTTATCGCCTCGAACCCTGGCAGATGCCGGTCAGCGCCCAAGCCGCCTGACCCGAATCCACTGGCTTGCCAAGGCATGGCAAGCCAGTGGCAAAGGCCCTGCCTGCAGATTTATCTGCAGCCCCATCGATTTTTCCACACCAACCGTTGCAGACTGCAGCTGAGACCTTGCCCCGAGCGCACAGGTCATCCTATTCAGGAGTCTGCAATGCTGGAAATGCGCCCCAACTGCGAATGCTGTGATTGCGACTTGCCGGCCGGATCAACAAATGCGCGTATCTGCTCCTTTGAATGCACGTTCTGCGTAACCTGCGCAGTCACGCGGCTGCAGGAACGCTGCCCCAACTGTGGCGGCGAATTGCTGCCGCGCCCGCGCCGGCCTGAAGCAAAACTGGCCAAGTTTCCCGCCACCACCCAGCGCACCTTCAACCCCGACGGCTGCCCTGCTCGCGGAGAAGATCGCTGATGCTGCTGGCTAACCCGACGATTGGCCTGCTGTTCGCGGCGCAAGCCCTGTACTGGTGCTGCGCCATGATCGGCATCACCCTGACGGCGCTGATCGGCCTGCAACTGGCGCCCAGCAATGCGCTGGCGACCTTGCCATTGGCCATGCTGGTGATCGGCAATCTGCTTAGCGTGCAGCCACTCTCGCTGTTCATGCAGCGCCATGGGCGCCGCAGCGGATTTCTCCTGGGCGCGGCCTGCGGGATTGCCGGGGGTGTGTTCAGCGCGCTGGCGATCAGCCTCGAGAGCTTTGCGCTGTTCTGCCTGGCTGCCCTGCCGATTGGCGCGTATCAGGCCTCGGCGATGTACTACCGGTTTGCCGCACAGGATGCCGTGGATGAACAGCATCGCGGGCGCGCCACCGCCTATGTGCTCGGCGGCGGGGTGTGCGCTGCATTGATTGCCCCGGCCCTGGCCATCTGGGCGCGTAATGCCTTGCCGGTGCCGTTTACCGGCGCGTATCTGCTGATTGCCGTGCTGGCCGGTTTGGGCTTGCTGCTGGCCTGGCAACTTCCGCAAAGCCGCGCCAGCGCTGCGGTCAGATATGACTTCGCACTCACGCGGGCATTGCTTGGCCGGCCCATTATCCGCGCCGCCCTGCTCACCACGGCCATCGGTCATGGCCTGATGTTTCTGGTGATGAACGCAACACCACTGGCGATGAGCCTCTGCGGTCTGTCACTGGAGATCAGCGCGGAAGTGATTCGCTGGCACATGCTCGGCATGTTCCTGCCGGCCTTTGTGGCCGGACCGCTGGTTGACCGACTCGGCGCGACGCGCATGGCTCTGCTCGGTTGTGCGGTGCTGGCGCTCAGTGCAGCGGTGGCGCTGAGCGGCTTGAATCAGTGGTTCTTCCTGTTCAGCTCGTTTCTGCTTGGTCTGGGCTGGAACCTGATGCTGGTGTCCGGTAGCACCCTGCTGGCCGCCGGGCATAACGCTGACGAACGCGGTCAGGCCCAGGGCCTGATGGAGTTGGGCAACGGCATGGTTGCGGCTTGCGCCTCCTTTGCCTCGGGCGCGCTGATTACCGGTCTTGGCTGGAGCGCGTTGAACATCGCCATGCTGCCCCTGCTGGCCATCGCGCTGTGGATGCTGACCCTGCAAAGCCGGCCCAAGCCGGTTTAGCGTTTGCGGCGCCGGTATTGCCCCGGCGAAACACCAAACAGACGGCGAAAGGCCCGGCCAAAGTTGGCGGCATCCGGATAGCCCAGCAACCAGCCGACTTCCTGAACGGTGTAGCTGGCATCCGCCAGAAGACGCGCAGCCAGCACCCGTTGCTGCGCGTCACGCAGTTCCCGGAAAGTCGTACCGCGCTCGGCCAGACGCCGAATCAGCGTTCGCGGCGATAGCGCCAACGCATCGGCCAGTTGCTCCAGACTTGGCAACGACGGCACCCCAGCGTCGGTGGCCAGCCGCTCGAACTGCCCGGCCAGCCAATGTTCGGCGCGCAACACAATATCCGCCGGCGCCAACAAAGTATCCAGCGCCTCGACGCAACGTTGCAGCGAAGCACGGTAAGTCTTTTCATCCTGCAGCGGACACTGCAACTGGCTCAGTGCCAGCGGTATGGCAAAGCCGCTGACGTGCGCATCGAACACACACGCGGCGCGATAACCCGCGGCATACTGCTGCCGGTCCGCCAGCAGCGGAAAACCGATGATCACACAGGCCTCGGCAATGCGATCGACCAGCACCGCTTCGGCATAGGAGCAGGCGATCTGCTGCACGATTTCAATCAGCGGAATTTCCAGATCGCCCAGCGGGTAGATGTCCGGCAGCAACTCCATGATCAACTGATCGGCGGTTTCGCGAACCCGGAAATTCAAGTAAGGCGCCCGTATCCGTGCAAAGCGGGCCAATACATGCAAACCCTCACCCAGGGTTGGCGCACTCAACGCCGCAAAGCCCAGCGGCCCATGGCTGGAAATATTCAGCAGGCGGCCAAACTCCAGCGCCCAATCGGCACGATGCGCGATCGACATGGCATTGCGGAACACCTGCAACTGTTGCACCACGGTGATTTCGCTGGGAAACGGCTGGGTGGCGGCCGCCAGCCCGGTCCCCGACAGCAGGCGCTCCTCTGCGCCCGCCAACCGTTGCAACAGCACGCGGGTATAGGTGGCCGGTACCGGCAGAAGATCCAGAGGATGGGTCATCGCAATCAAGCCTGGCGAGAAATGACCATAATATTGTCGTTAACTGAAATAGTTCAAGCACTGCCGGCGGCCTACTCTGCAACCTCGCAAAACTGATCTGCCGAGGTGGCACCACAATGAAAACCTATAGCCTGCAACTCGCTGATAACCAACTGATCACCTATC
>JACCDZ010029445.1_pt1 | contig 26165 bp, 20 predicted proteins | sample 7449551 | NCBI WGS metagenome assembly JACCDZ01 (sample SAMN15323452, study PRJNA562643) | freshwater metagenome | isolation source: river surface water | place: USA:Blue River Watershed | collected 2017-08-18 | reverse complement strand
GAACACCACTTCGAGTTCCATGCCGTCTTCGAGGTAGTTCAAAGCGTCGCCCATGTTGCTGGCTTCGACTTCGTATTGGTTGAAGTCGGCGTCCATGCACACATACATAGGGTCAGCAAAGTAAGAGTAGGTGCACTCTTTCTTGTCCAAGATCACTTGGTCCATTTTGTCGTCGGCCTTGAACACGACTTCGGTACCGAAGTTGGCGATCAAGCTTTTCAATTTCATGCGAACGGTGGACGAACCACGACCACCACGTTGGTATTCGGTACGCAGGACAACCATGGGGTCCTTGCCGTGCATGATGACGTTGCCAACGCGGATTTCTTGTGCGGTTTTCATAATGATGAGAAGTTTTGTAAGAGGTAGGTGGCCCGTGCAGCATGGGGCTGCTGGGGTACGCAAAGCCACTTATTTTAGCGTTTTTGCGCCACGAAACCCAATAATTGGGTGGTGAGGTCGGTTTGCCTCTGCAATCGATGCTGGACTTGTCGGCGCCAGTCCTGCCAATTGTCAAGCAGGGCGCGGGTTAGCTGCGGAAGTGAGGCGTTTTCTAAGCCATTCCATGTGGCGTGGAAGGCTCGCAGGGAGGCCGGCATGTCGAGCGCGGTTTCAAGGGTCTGTAACTTGACATGGTGGGCCAAATCGTCCTGAGGGTAAATGTGCCAAACCCAGGGTTTGCCAGCCCAGAGGGCCCGCACCACCGAATCTTCGCCCCGGACAAAGTTGAGGTCGCAGGTCCACAGCAATTGGTCAAAGTCGATTTGGCTGAGGTAAGGCAGGTAGCTGATGCGGAGCTGTTGGTGTTGCGACCCTTGCCCTGGCCTGTGCGGCCACCCCAACACCTGCATGGCTGCTGCCACGGCTGCGCTGGGGCGGCCGGGTGTCACCAGTAAGCGGGTGGGTGCATCCCCTTCGCTGAGTTGATGAAGCAGTGCTGGCAGGGCCTGCGGCTCGTAACAAAACAAGCTGATGAGGCGCTCGTTGTCGGCCACAGGCGTGTCAACGGGATGGTCACAGGGCAGGCTACTCAACCAAGCCTGCGGGTCAAACGCCGCCTGCCGCGCTGCCAATCCAGGCTCGCGCAGCAAGCCACCGGTGTCGGGGGTGAAGCCCGGAAAGAAGAACCATTTGGTGGCACCTTTGGCGGGGCCACTCATCACGGGGGAAGCCAAGCCGTGTGAGCGTGCCACATAGTCTTCGGCGCTGAGGTATTCGAGGTTGATCCACACGGGGGGTGGGCCTTGCACCATCAGCGTTTGAAAGGCTTCAGGCAGCGCGCAACCAAAGGCTTCCACCACGACATCCCCCACTTGGAACGTCGCATCGTGGGTCAAGGCCTGTAACGCTGCGTCGTCTGGCCAAGCGCGCACTTCGACGCCGTTGCAGCCCTGAGGGGCCATCCATGCCAAGGCCGAGGCGTCGTCGACCCACAGGCGCACGGTGTGGCCGCGCTGGGCCAAATCGGCGCTGAGTCGCCAGCAGACACCGAGGTCACCATGGTTGTCGATGACGCGACAAAAAATGTCCCAGTTCAAGGCGGTGGACAGTGCAGTGGGTGACAGGGGGCTGAGTTTCACGCCTGAGATTGTCCACAATACGGGCATGTCCCAAACCCCGTCAGACGCATCGCCTGAAAAAGCGGCCCCTCGTCATCCGCCCGAGTTGCTCGAGCAGGTGGCCAGCTTGCCCGCGTTGCCGGGCGTTTACCGCTACTTCGATGCGCAAGAGCAAGTGTTGTACGTGGGCAAAGCAATTCACCTCAAAAAACGGGTGTCGAGCTATTTCCAAAAAGACCATGGCGGCACGCGCATAGGCCACATGGTCAGCAAGATTGCGCGCATGGAAACCACGGTGGTGCGCTCAGAGGCTGAGGCGCTGCTGCTGGAAAACAACCTCATCAAAACCCTCAAGCCCAAGTACAACATCTTGTTCCGTGACGACAAGAGCTACCCGTATTTGAAGATGACGCGCGGGGTGGCAATCAAGGCGGATGAGGCATCTAAGTCTGCGGCTCAAACAGGCGCCAACCCCAGTCCACAACAAGTGCCACGCGTGGTGTATTACCGCGGTGCGGTGGACAAACGCCATGACTATTTTGGCCCGTACCCCAGCGTGTGGGCGGTGCGAGAAGCCATTCAGCTGTTGCAAAAAGTCTTTCGCTTGCGTACCTGCGAAGACACCGTGTTTAACAACCGCACGCGTCCGTGTTTGCTGTTTCAAATCAAGCGGTGCTCGGGGCCGTGCGTGGGGCACATTTCTGTGCCCGACTACCAGCGCGATGTGGACAGCGCCATGCGCTTGCTGCGCGGAGAAACGCAAGAGGTGATGGCCAGTATCGAAGCACGCATGATGGCGCATGCCGACAAGCTCGAGTTTGAACAAGCGGCTGAGCTGCGTAACCAAATGAGCGCACTCTCCAAGGTGCTTCACCAACAAGCGGTCGATACCGTGGGCGATCAAGACGTGGACATCTTGGCCGTCAAAGTGCAAGGCGGCAAAGCTTGCGTCAACTTGGCCATGGTGCGTGGTGGCCGCCATCTGGGTGACCGACCTTACTTTCCCGTGCATGTGGACGATGCCGAGCCCGCCGAAGTGTTGGAAGCATTTTTGAGCCAGCACTATTTAGACGTGCCGGTGCCGCCCGCGCTCATCACCAGCCACGCGGTGGACAAGGAATTGCTGCAAGCCCTGATCGAGCAAACCGGCGTCAAGATCGCCGCAGTGCACAACCCGCGTGAGCAACGCCGTGCGTGGCTGGACATGGCGCAACAAAACGCGGACATCCAGTTGGCCCGCTTGTTGGCCGAAGAAGGCTCGCAGCAAGCGCGCACCCGAGCTCTGGTGGATGCGCTCGATTTAGCGCCGGAGGATTTAGAGCAGTTCCGTGTGGAGTGTTTTGATATTTCGCACACCTCGGGCGAGTCCACGCAGGCCTCGTGTGTGGTGTTCCATCACCACAAAATGCAGAGTGCGGAATACCGCCGCTACAACATTGAGGGCATCACCGGCGGTGACGATTACGCGGCCATGCGCCAAGTGCTGGTGCGTCGTTACAGCAAGCTGGCCGAAGCGGTGCGAGCCGGCGAGGGCAAGTTACCCGACTTGGTGTTGATTGACGGTGGCAAAGGACAGGTGTCGATGGCGCGCGAGGTGTTTGAGTCACTCGGCTTGGATTTGTCGCGCATCGTCGGTGTAGAAAAAGGCGAGGGCCGTAAAGTGGGCCTCGAAGAACTGGTGTTTGCCGATGGCCGTGAGAAGGTCTACCTCGGTCGCGACTCTGCGGCCTTGATGTTGGTAGCGCAAATTCGCGACGAGGCCCACCGCTTTGCCATCACCGGCATGCGCGCGGCGCGTGCCAAGGTGCGGGTGGGGGGTAGCAAGCTCGAAGAGATTCCGGGTGTGGGCCCTAAGAAACGCGCCAAGTTGCTGCAACGCTTTGGGGGCGCACGCGGTGTGGCCGATGCCAGCGTGCAAGACCTGTGTACCGTGGAAGGTATTTCGGAAGAGTTGGCGCAAACCATTTACAACGCCTTACGTTAAGGCAAAGAGAAAGAAACAGATGACGACATTCAATCGCCGCGCATGGCTCACCACCGCAGGTTTGGCTTTGGGCCATGGGTTGAGCGGAAGTGCCTGGGCACAGAGCCCTTGGCCCAGCAAACCCTTGCGTTTGGTGGTGCCGTTTGCCCCCGGTGGCAGCTCTGAAATCGTGGCGCGTGCGGTGGCGACTGAGATGAGCAAAGGCCTGGGACAGAACGTGTTTGTCGACAACAAGCCGGGTGGTGCCGGCAACATCGCCATGCAAGAGGTGGCCAATAGCCACGACGAACACACCCTCATCTTGGGTCACATTGGTACCTTGGCGGTGAACCCGTACATCTTCGACAAACTGTCGTACGACGCGGCGCGAGACTTTGCGCCCATCACCTTGGTCTCCAAAGTGCCCAGCTTGTATGTGGTCCATCCGGACCTGCCAGTGAAGAACCTCAAAGAATTTGTTGCCTACGCCAAGACCCGTCCGGGCCAGTTGAATTACGGTACCGCAGGCAACGGCAGCGCTGGCCATTTGGCCTTTGAGTATTTGAAGATGGCCACCGAAACCTTTGTGTTGCACGTGCCCTACCGTGGCACCGGCCCCATGCTGACCGACTTGATGGCGGGGCGTTTGCAAGCCAGTGCAGCGGGTGCGCCTGCGTTGATTCAGTTCATCAAAGCGGGCAAGTTGCGTTGCATTGCCACGGGCTCGAGCACACGCCTGTCACAGTTGCCCGACGTCCCCACCGTGGCTGAGCAAGGCTTCAAAGGCTTTGAGATGACTCAGTGGTACGGGCTGATGGCACCGAGCAAATGGGCCAAGTCGAATTTGGCCAAACTCGAACTCGAGGCGGTCAAAGCAGGGCGTAGCGCGCACGTGAAAGAAAAACTCGCCGCAGACAACGCGCAGGCCATTGGCAGCACGGGCGCTGAGTTTGAAGCCTTCATCAAAACTGAGCAAGCACGCTGGAAGCAGGTGATTGCCCGTGCGCAAATCAAGCCCGAAGGCGTGTGACAGGCCGCAGCTCCGGCTCCGTCAAATCCGAACCACTTCGAGCAGTCGGTCTAAACCACCCTCGTTGATGGCGACCATGGCTTGCTCGCGCACTTTGGGCTTGGCGTGGTAGGCCACGGACAAACCGGCTTCGCCCATCATCAACAAATCGTTGGCGCCATCGCCCATGGCAATGGCTTGTTTGGGACTGATGCCCATTTGCCCACAGATGTGCAGCAGCATCTTGCGCTTCTCGGCGCCGTCGCAAATGTCGCCCCAGTCTTGGGTGACCACGTCACCCGTCAGGTGGCCGTTGTCAATCGCCAGCACGTTGCTGCGGGCAAAGTCGATGTTCAGCATCTCGCACACGCGGTCGGCAAAGAAGGTGAAGCCACCACTGACCAACAACACTTTCATGCCGTTGGCTTTGCAGGTGTCCACCAGTATTTTGGCGCCGAGGTTCAAACGCAGACGTTGTTCAAAGACCTCGTGCAAGGCCGCCTCGGGCACACCTTTGAGCAGCGCCACACGGCGGCGCAAGCTGTCTTTGAAATCGGTGATTTCACCACGCATCGCCGCCTCGGTGATGGCCGCGACCTCAGCCTTGCGGCCTGCGGCATCCGCAATTTCATCGATGCACTCGATGTTGATGAGCGTCGAGTCCATGTCAAACGCGATGAGTTTGAAGTCTTGCAGTTTGAGGGGGGCGGTGAAGCCTTGGATGGCAAGGCCGGGGGCAAATTCGGTGGCAGATGTCATGGGGCGTGATTATCGTTTGTCCCTCAGTATGACTTCGCAAGTGGTTAAAAATGTATCCAATAGTTTCTACAATCCCCTGATGCTTGATGACATCAAAAAGACCCTCTGGGCATCTGCCGACAAATTGCGCGCCAACATGGACGCTGCCGAATACAAGCACTTGGTGCTCGGCCTCATCTTCATCAAATACATCAGCGACAGTTTTGAAGCCCACAAAGCCAGCCTGACCGAACGCCTGCAAAACCCCAAAGACGAGCTGTACTTTGGCGGCGCGTCAGAGGCCGATATTGCAGCCGAGCTTGAAGACCGCGACTACTTCACCGCCGCCAACGTGTTTTGGGTACCCGAAGGCGCACGCTGGGCTGCGCTGCGTGCAGCGGCCCCGCAGACCGACATTGGCAAACGCATTGACGATGCACTCACACTCATCGAGCAAGAAAACCCACGCCTCAAAGGCATCCTCGACAAGCGCTTTGCCCGCGCCCAGCTGCCTGACGGCAAGCTGGGCGAGCTGGTTAACCTGATTTCCACCATCGGCTTTGGTGACGACCCATCGAAGGCTCGCGACATCCTGGGCCAGGTGTATGAATATTTCTTGGGCATGTTTGCCAGCGCCGAAGGCAAGCGAGGCGGGCAGTTCTACACGCCCGCCAGCATTGTCAAAACACTGGTGGCCGTGCTCTCGCCCAGCAAGGGCCAGATATACGACCCCTGCTGCGGATCGAGCGGCATGTTCGTGCAGTCCGAAAAGTTCATCGAAGACCATGGCGGCAAGCTGGGCGATGTGTCCATCTATGGCCAAGAGGCCAACCCCACCACCTGGCGCTTGGCGGCCATGAACCTCGTTATTCGGGGCATGGACTACAACCTGGGCAAAGAGCCCGCCGATACCTTCACCCGCAACCAACATCCCGACCTGCGGGCCGACTTTTGTTTGGCCAACCCGCCTTTCAACATCAGCGATTGGTGGCACGCCAGCTTGGACGGCGACGCCCGCTGGGAATACGGCACGCCGCCGCAAGGCAACGCCAACTACGCCTGGCTGCAACACATCCTGCACCACCTCAAGCCCACGGGCAGGGCGGGCATTGTGCTGGCCAATGGCAGCATGAGCAGCAGCCAAAACAGCGAAGGCCAGATCCGCGCTGCGATGGTGGACGACGATGTGGTGGAAGTGATGGTGGCCCTGCCGGGCCAGCTGTTTTTCAACACGCAAATTCCCGCGTGCTTGTGGTTCTTGGCGAAGCAGAAAAAGCGCAAAGGCGAAGTGCTGTTCATCGACGCCCGGAAACTTGCCACCATGATCAGCCGCGTGCAAAGCGAACTGACCGATGAAGTGATCGAGCGCATCAGCCAAACCGTGGCCGCGTGGCGATCAGGGACTGACGACTACCAAGACATTGCAGGCTTTTGCCGCAGCGTGCCGCTGGCCGAGATTGCCCAGTACGGCCATGTGCTCACCCCCGGCCGCTATGTGGGTGCCGAAGAAGTGGACGACGACGACGAAGCCTTTGCCGAGAAGATGCAAACGCTCACCGCCCGCTTAAGCGATCAAATGGCCAAAGGCGCAGAGCTGGATGCGCTGATCCGACAGAAGCTGGGGGGGCTGGGGTATGAGTTCTGAGTGGTACGAAACAACACTTGGCGATATTTGTAAATTCACTGCAGGCTCAGCCTTTAAGCCGGAGCACCAAGGTGGGGTATCGGGTCAATATCCATTTATCAAGGTCAGCGACATGAATTTAAGTGGCAATGAAATTTTCATTCGCCACGCAAATAATTTTGTATCGTCTGCACTTAGGGATGTAATGAACGCAAAGGAACATCCTGTAGGTGCAACGGTATTCGCAAAAATTGGGGTAGCACTCCAGAGTAACCGTCGACGTCTTCTGGTCAAGCCGACCATCATTGATAACAACATGATGTCCGCGACTCCTAAGACTGAGAAAATTTCTTCGCGGTTTTTATATTTTCTTCTTTCGACACTTGACTTCAACACAATTTCTGCAGGTTCTGCGCTTCCATATTTGAATGTTTCAGACCTTCAAAAGATGATCGTCAGAATTCCACGAGATCACAGCATCCAACGAGAGATTGAAGAGGTGTTGGGTGCAATCGATGATCACATCACCCTCCTGCGCGAAACCAACACCACCCTCGAAGCCATCGCCCAAGCCCTGTTCAAGTCCTGGTTCGTGGATTTCGACCCCGTCCACGCCAAGATGCAGGGCCGCGCCCCCGAAGGCATGGATGAAGCCACCGCCGCGCTGTTTCCCGACAGCTTTGAAGAGTCGGAGTTGGGGGCTGTGCCTAAGGGGTGGAAATGGATGCCGCTCAGTGTCGCGTATGAAATCAATCCCACACGCAAGCTGAAAAAAGGTGACATGGCAGCATATTTGGATATGGCTGGTGTTCAAACGCAAGGGCACTCGGTCAGCGGCGTAGTTCAACGAGAGATGGGCTCGGGAACTAAGTTCATGAACGGGGATACCTTGCTGGCGCGCATCACGCCATGTCTTGAAAATGGCAAGTCAGCATTCGTTGATTTTTTGCCCAATGATCAAACGGGTTGGGGTTCAACCGAGTTTGTTGTGCTGAGACCCAAAGACCCATTGCCTCAGTACCACGCCTATTTGTTGGCACGGCATCCAACATTTCGTGAACATGCCATCAGAAGCATGTCTGGCACCAGCGGGCGTCAACGCATTCAAAACGATGTGCTCAGCCAGTTCCTTGTCGCTGTGCCAAGTGAACCTGTTGCTAAAGCGTTTTCAGAATTGGTGATGACCATTCAGCAGTCCATCCGAGAAGGACATCAGCAGGCTGCAACGCTATCCGACCTTCGGAACACCTTGCTCCCCCGCCTGATCTCCGGCCAACTTCAATTGCAAGAGGCACAACATAACGTTGAGGACGCGCTCTGATGGTCAATCTGCAAACCCTTGAAGACTTGAGCTTGCTGCGCGAGAGCGTCGAATTAGAGTGCAAGGCCGCGCAGGGCGCAGAAGGCCATGGCGAAGTGCCCAAAGACTTTTGGCTGACCTACTCCGCCATGGCCAACGCGCATGGTGGCGTGGTGGTGTTGGGTCTGACCGAAAAGAATGGTGTGTTCAGTGTGGCGGGGTTGGCCAATGCCGACAAGGTACGTAGCGATTTGTTCAACAACTTGAACAACTCCGGCAAGGTCAGCACCAATTTGCTCATCGATACGAACGTACAAGAGGTGGCGCTTGATGGCAGAAAAGTTTTGGTGATTCACATTCCCCAAGCCTCTCGCAAGCAGCGCCCTGTTTTTTTGAACGGTCAGCCTTTAGGCAATACCTACCTCCGACTGAACGATGGTGACCGCAAGTGTGACGACGAAAGCGTCAAGCGCATGCTGGCTGAACAGGTAGAGGATGAGCGCGACGCGCGCATCTTGCCGCGTTTTGACATGGGCGATATTGATCTTGAAAGCCTGCGGATTTACCGCCAGATGCTCAAGGATGAGAAGCCTGGGCATCCCTTTCTGGAACAAGACGATCCTACATTTTTGACGAGCCTCAGGGCGTGGCGTCGAGACAGAGAAACAGGCATATCTGGCTTGACGATGGCGGGCGTTCTGATGTTTGGCACTTGGGCGGCGATACAAGAGGCTTTTCCGCACTATTTCGTCGACTACCAAGAACGTCCGGAGGCCAAGACTGAACGCCGTTGGGTAGATCGACTGGTTCCAGATGGATCATGGACTGGCAACTTGTTTGAGTTTTATCGCCGGGTTTACCGAAAACTGGTGTCAGAGTTGAAAGTGCCATTCGAACTCAAGGACGGGCAGCGACAAGAGGACACTCCTGTGCATGTGGCGCTGCGCGAGGCCTTGGTGAATACGCTGGTGCACGCCGACTACACCGGCCGCCTGTCTGTTCTGGTGGTGAAGCGTCCCGACATGTTTGGTTTTCGTAATCCTGGGCGACTGCGCCTTCCGTTGGAGCAAGTCATTCGAGGAGGGGACAGCGACTGTCGTAACCGCATCCTGCATCAGATGTTCTTGATGATTGGATTGGGTGAGCGTGGCGGCTCTGGCATGCCCAAGATTTTCAGTGGCTGGACCAGCCAGCAATGGCGGCAGCCACTGCTGCGAGAAAAAGATGATCCGGAACAGACGTTGTTGGAATTGCACATGCTTGACCTGTTGCCCGCATCTATTCTTGAGAAATTGAGAGCGCAGCTGGGCTTGGCTTTTGAGCAAGTCGGCTCTTTGGACAGGATGATTTTGGCTACAGCCATGATTGAAGGTGTTGTGAATCACGCACGCTTGACGGAAATTTGTACCGATCACCCCCATGACCTGAGTTTGGCGTTGGCACGTCTGGAGCGCGACGGTCTGCTGTTGTCCCAGGGGCAATCTCGTGGCAAGGTGTACCACTTGCCCGGAGCGATACCCGTTTCCCCGGAGCAGGTGTTTATGGCGGGATTTAGCTCCGGTAGTAGTGAAATTAGCTCCGGTAGTAACGAGTTGACCTCCGGTGGTAGTTCTATACGAATCGACTCTGAAAGTGCTACAGAAGAAGTGCGAAGAGATCAGCATGGATGCCTTTTTTCGCCATTGCTGGACGCGCCTATTTTGGATGATCTTGCGCAAATCTCAGACTTGCTGCGGGCTGAACTGATGAAGCGAGCTACTTTGCCAAGAACAAGACCTCGATTAGCGAAGCCTGAAATGGTGAAGGTCATTTTGTCGGTGTGCGAAGGGCGGTACGTGCGGTTGAGCGTATTGGCCGAATTGCTCAATAGGAACTCCGATGGCCTACGCAAAGGATATTTGGATGCTTTGGTCAAGGAACAGCGCATTCGTCGTGCGTTCCCTGGGACCCCCACTCATGAGCTGCAGTCTTACCGTAAGGCATAAGAAGTTTGAAATGAAAAAACCTCTCAGTAAACTCGAACGCGTCCCCCTGCGCGAAGCCTGGAAGCACGAAGCCAACGACTTCACGCCTTGGCTGGCCGAAGAGGACAACCTCAACACGCTGGCCGATGCGCTGGGTTTGGCTGACTTAGAGTTGGTGGCCACCGAGCACTGGGTGGGTGAGTTCAAGCTCGACATCTTGTGTACCAGCGGGGATGACCAGGTCATCATCGAGAACCAGTTGGAAAAGACCAACCACACGCACCTGGGTCAGATCCTCACCTACGCGGCGGGCACTGGGGCCAAGAAGGTGATTTGGGTGGCCGAGTCGTTCCGGCCTGAGCATGTGGCGGCGCTGGAGTTTTTGAACCAGAACACCACCGAAGATCTGAGCTTTTTTGCAGTGGAGGTGGAGTTGTGGCGCATTGGCGATTCACCACTGGCACCCAAGTTTGAAGTGGTGGCCAAGCCCAACGATTGGGCCAAGTCGGGCCGCGAGCAAACCCGCGTGGCTGCCAACGCCACACCCGCCAAACAGCGGCAGCTCAAGCTGTGGACCGAGTTGGTGGCCAAGATGGCCACGGCTGCGCCCCAGATCAAACCGCAAAAGCCACAGCCCCAGCACTGGCTCAACATTTCCATTGGTCGCGCAGGCTTTGGTCTAAACCCCACTGCCAGCCACCGTGATGACCGGCTGGGTGTGGAGGTGTACATCCGCCATGCCGAATCTAAAAAGATGTACCAAGCACTGTTGGCGCAACGCCCCAGCATCGAGCAAGCCTTGGGCTTTGAGCTGGACTGGCAAGAACTGCCCGACGCCCACGCCTGCCGCATTGCCACTTGGCGACAAGACAGCCCGATTGAAGACGAAGCCCAATGGGGCGCTTACCTCGACTGGTTTGTGCAGCGCATTGTCAAGATGAACGCGGTGTTTAGGCCCGTGATTCAGGGGTTGGAGTAAGCGACTGATGTTTTATTGTCCTTCTCATAAGTAACTAAAATTAATTAATAATTTGGATTTAATTGTCCGGGTTGTTGATTTATTTTTGTATATACAATGAGGCAAACATGAAGAATCTAGTAGTTTCGACAGCGATAGAAACCAAGCTTCATAAAAAGCACCAAGTGTCGATCAAAGAAGTAGAGCAATGCTTCTACAACAGAGAAGGAAAGCTGCTTTTTGACTCCCGTGCAAAGACCAGAACTATTCCACCCACTCTGTGGTTTATTGCGTTGACCAATAAAAATCGCAAACTCAAAATTGTGTATATACAAAAGGGTTTGCAATTGATACTCAAAACGGCATACGAGCCCAACGATGTTGAGTTGGCCCTCTATGAACGTTTTGGCGCCGCGGCCTAACGCGGTGCAACCAAGGAGAGTTCAAATGACAGTGAAAAAAATCAGAAACACAGAACAAGCTTGGGAAGAGCGCAAGCTCGGCGCAGAAGCCGAGTTTGTGGGCGTGGCCGATGTATCACACGAAGAGGCATTGCAAGAGGCGTTGGAGTTGCAAGCCATCTCCATTCGATTGCCTAAAGATTTGGTGCGTAACTACAAGCTGATTGCCGAGTTTCATGGCATTGGCTATCAGCCTTTGATGCGTGATGTGTTGCAACGTTTTGTAGCTCCTGAGTTAAAGCACATTTTGGAAACGCAGCACAAGGCCGCAAAAGCAATGGAAAAGCCTGCGCTGATTCCCAGACGTAAAGCTGCCTGATGATGACTGAGGACCAGCTCGAACAAGAGGCGCTAGGCTGGCTGTCGTCCGTCGGCTACACGCCGCTCAATGCCCGCGATCTAGACCACCTAGACCCTCGGCTAGAGCGCGGTAGCACGCGTGAGGTGGTGTTGGCGGTAAGTCTGCGTGCAGCCATTGCGCGCCTCAACCCAAACATGCCTAGCAGCGCACATGAGGACGCCTACAAACAGGTGCTAGACATGGGCCAGCCGGCATTGTTGTCGAGTAACCGTGCTTTTCATCGCGTACTGGTGGCGGGGGTGCCGGTGCAATACCAACTCAATGGCGAAACGCGTGGCGACTTTGCGCGCTTGGTCGATTGGCACAACACAGCCCCCAACGAGTGGCTGGCAGTGCAGCAGTTCACCATCAAAGGGCCACGCCAAACGCGCAGGCCAGACATTATTTTGTTCATCAACGGTTTACCGCTGGTGTTGGTCGAGCTGAAGAATCCAGCCGATGTGAACGCCGACATTTGGAAAGCGTTTGACCAGATACAGACCTACAAAGAGCAAATTGCCGATGTGTTTACCTACAACGAGTTGTTGGTTATTTCTGATGGCACAGATGCACGCGTGGGTTCGCTCTCGGCTGATGCTGAGCGCTTCATGCAGTGGCGCACGATTGACGGTGTGGCGCTTGACCCGCTGGGCGATTTGCGCGAGCTAGAAACGATGGTGCGTGGGGTGTTGGCCCCTGCGTATTTGCTGGACTATTTGCGTTTCTTTGTGTTGTTTGAAGACGATGGCCACTTGGTGAAGAAGGTGGCGGGCTATCACCAGTTTCATGCGGTGCGCGCTGCTATCGAACAAGTGGTGCAAGCTGCGAGCACTGACGACACCAAAACGCGGGGCAAGGGCGGTGTGGTGTGGCACACGCAGGGCAGCGGCAAAAGCATCACCATGACTTGCTTTGCAGCGCGTGTGATGCAAGAGCCTAAGTTAGAGAACCCGACGATTGTGGTGATCACCGATCGCAACGATTTAGACGGCCAACTGCTACATGTGTTTGGCCTCAGCCAAGAACTGTTGCGCGAAGCGCCTCAACAAGCCACCACGCGCCAAAAACTGCGCGAGCTGCTAGACAACCGACCTTCGGGCGGCATCATCTTTGCCACGATTCAAAAGTTCATGCTAGGGGAGGACGAGGATGTGTTTCCTGTGTTGTCTAGCCGGCGCAACATTGTGGTGATTGCCGATGAGGCGCACCGCACGCAATATGGTTTCGAGGCAAAGCTGAAAAACGGCAAGCCATCCAATAAACCATTGCCCACAGGTCAAACCCATAGCTCAGCCATGGCCGCAGAGTTTGTGCCGCCCGACTACGCGGTGAAGTACCAAGCTGGGTATGCGCAGCATTTGCGAGACGCCTTGCCAAATGCGACGTTTGTGGCGTTCACAGGTACGCCTGTGAGTAGCACTGACCGTGACACCCGCTCGGTGTTTGGCGAGTACATCCATGTGTACGACATGCAGCAGGCGCAAGAAGACGGCGCAACTGTGGCTATTTTTTATGAAAGCCGCTTGATCAAGCTGGGCCTAAAAGACTTAGAGCTCAGCCATCTGGATGACGAGGTCGATGAGCTGGCGGAAGACGAAGAAGAAAGCCAACAAGCTAAGCTTAAAAGTCGCTGGGCTGCACTAGAAAAAGTGGTGGGCGCAGAGCCGCGTGTGGCCCGCGTGGCAGCCGATTTGGTGGCGCATTTCGAAGAGCGCAACAACGCTGCTGAAGGCAAGGCCATGGTGGTGGGCATGAGTCGTGAGATTTGCGTGCACTTGTATAACGAGATCATCAAACTGCGCCCCGATTGGCACAGCGATGACCACATGCAAGGCGCTATCAAAGTGGTGATGACGGGCAGTGCCAGTGACAAAGCGCTGCTGCGGCCTCACATTTACAGCGCGCAGCAAAAGAAAGATTTAGAAAAGCGCTTTAAAAAACCAAGCGATCCACTCAAACTGGTGATCGTGCGCGACATGTGGCTGACTGGTTTTGATGCACCTTGTGTGCACACGCTGTATGTGGACAAGCCCATGAAGGGTCATAACCTCATGCAAGCGATTGCCCGTGTGAACCGAGTTTTCAAAGAAAAGCAGGGTGGGTTGGTGGTGGACTACATCGGCATTGGTGAAGACCTAAAAGCAGCGATGAAGGAATACACGGCCAGCAAAGGTCGAGGCAAGCCGACGGTAGATGCGCATGAAGTGCTGTCAGCCTTGTTAGAAAAGCTCGATGTGTTGCGTGCCATGTTGCACGGCTTTGACTACAGCGGTTTCTTAACGGGTGGCCATACAACGCTTGCGGGTGCGGCCAACCATGTGCTGGGGATCAAAGGCGACAAAGAGCGCGATGGCAAAAAACGTTTTGCCGATGCCGCCTTGGCCATGAGCCACGCTTATAGCTTGTGCTGCACATTGGATGAGGCCAAAGCGGTGCGTGAAGAAGTGGCCTTCATGCAGGCCGTGAAAGTGATATTGACCAAGCGTGATGCGAGCAATCAGCGTCGCACCGATGAGGCGCGTGATTTGGCTATTCGCCAAATCATCAGCTCTGCCGTGGTGTCGGGCGAAGTGGTGGATATTTTTGCTGCGGTGGGTTTGGATAAGCCCAATATTGGGTTGCTAGATGACGACTTCTTGGCGCAAGTGCACAACTTGCCCGAGAAAAACTTAGCGGTGGAATTGCTAGAGCGTTTGCTGCAAGGCGAAATTAAAAGTCGCTTTTCTAGCAATGTGGTGCAAGACAAAAAGTTCAGCGATATGTTGGCCAGTGTGATTCAGCGTTACCAAAACCGCAGCATTGAAACTGCACAGGTGATGGAAGAGCTGATCGCCATGGCCAAGAAGTTTCGCGAGGCAGTCAACCGTGGCGACCAACTGGGCTTGCGTGAAGACGAAGTGAAGTTTTATGACGCCTTGGCTAACAACGAGTCAGCCGTGCGCGAACTACAAGATGAAACGCTCAAGAAAATTGCCCAAGAACTGACGCAAAACCTGCGTGAGAACCTGACGGTGGATTGGTCGGAACGCGAAAGCGTGAGAGCCAAGCTGCGTTTGATGGTGAAGCGGATTCTGAAAAAATACAAATACCCGCCAGATCAAGCAGACAACGCGGTACAGCTGGTGTTAGAGCAGGCCGAGGCTTTGGGTGAAGCGTGGGCCGTTTGAGGTTTTAGCTTTTTAAATACATCTGGTCCGACCAAGTGGCTAACCAGTAAGGCTTGAAGGCCACAAAGATGGCGCACATCATGCCAGTGATGAAGGCGTCGCCCCAGGCCATGAGCCAAAAACCGATGAGCGACAAACCGGCGGTGATGTTGGGCAGTGCATGGCCCGTCCATTGCGCGATCAAGCTGGAGGCAAAGATACACAGCACCGAACCCAAAAAACCTCGACCCAGTACATAAACAAATGGGTGGTGCGCCACCCAGCGGCGCAGCGCAGCGCCTAGCAACAGCACGAAGGTGGCTGGCAGTAAACCTTGCCATACCGTGAGTGAGGCCGCTGTTTCAATCGGCATGGCAGAAATAAGGTGCGTGAGGATGCCCACGCCCATCAGCGTCAAAACTGCCAAAGGCCAACCCAGCATGAGCGTGACCAAAGGCGCACCCGACCAATGCAGTTGCAGTGGCATTTGGTGCAAGCTGGGCAGCGCCCACAGCCAAGGTAACAACACCAAGCTGGCCAACAGGGGCGTGAGCAACTCTGTCCCTGCGAGCATGCGCCAAGGCTTGAGCCAGAGCGATGCCAACAAACAAGCCAAGATAACGCCGATTTCAAAGTCCATGGTGTGCTCAAGCCTGCACTTCAGTGGCTGGGTTGGCCGGCGCCTTTGGCGTGCCGAGCGAGCGCAGTACATCGTGCACCATTTGCGCACGGGCTTGTGGCTCAGGCAGCTCGCGCTCAATGCGCAAGCGGTCGTTGCCGGCCAGCTTAATGTGTTTGTTTTTTTGCACCAGTTCGATGATGCGCATGGCATCAAACGGTGGGTTGGGTTTGAAGCTGATGAGGGTCACGCCCGGTGTGGCATCCACCTTGGTCACGCCATAGCTGCGCGCTTGCACGCGCAAACGGTGCACATCGATCAAGGTTTGCGTTTGTACGGGCAGCTTGCCAAAACGGTCGACGATTTCTTCGAGCAAATGATCGAGCTGATCCGCTGTCTTGGCCGTGGCCAACTTTTTGTAGAAGGACAAGCGGAGGTGCACATCGCCGCAGTAGTCGTCGGGCAGCAAGGCCGGGGCGTGCAGGTTGATTTCGGTGGTGGCACTCAGAGGGCTGAGCAGATCCGGCTCTTCGCCATTCTTCAACGCGCGCACCGCCTCGCTGAGCATCTCGTTGTAGAGCTGGAAACCCACTTCGAGCATGTTGCCGCTTTGGCTTTCACCGAGCACTTCGCCCGCACCACGAATTTCCAAGTCGTGCATGGCCAGGTAGAAACCAGAGCCGAGCTCTTCCATCTGCTGAATCGCATCCAAGCGCTGTGAGGCTTGCTTGGTCAAGCCTTGTGTGTCGGGCACCATGAGGTAGGCATAGGCTTGGTGGTGGCTGCGACCCACGCGGCCGCGAAGTTGGTGGAGCTGCGCCAAACCAAATTTATCGGCGCGGCTCATGATGATGGTGTTGGCGCTGGGCACGTCGATGCCCGTCTCGATGATGGTCGAGCACAGCAACAGGTTGTAACGTTGCGCCACGAAGTCGCGCATGACGCGCTCGAGCTCACGCTCAGGCATTTGTCCGTGGGCAATGGCGATGCGGGCTTCGGGCAACAGCTCTTCCAGCTGCGCGCGGCGGTTTTCGATGGTGGCCACATCGTTGTGCAAGAAGTAGCACTGGCCGCCGCGCTTGAGCTCACGCAACACAGCCTCACGGATGACACCATTGCCTTCGTTGCGTACAAAGGTTTTGATGGCGAGGCGTCGCTGGGGGGCTGTGGCGATCACACTCAAATCACGCAGACCTTCCAGCGCCATGCCCAAGGTGCGCGGAATCGGCGTGGCAGTGAGGGTCAGCACATCGACCTCGGCGCGCATGGCTTTCATGGCCTCTTTGTGGCGCACGCCGAAGCGGTGTTCTTCGTCGATGATGAGCAAACCCAAGTCTTTGAACTTGACCGATTCGCTGAGCAACTTGTGGGTGCCCACCACGATGTCGATCTGGCCTTCGGCCAAGCCTTTGGCTGCAGCCGAGATTTCTTTGGCAGAGCGAAAGCGACTCATCTCAGCAATCTTGATGGGCCACTTGCTGAAGCGGTCCACCAAGGTTTGGTAATGCTGTTCGGCCAGCAGGGTGGTGGGCGCCAAGAAGGCCACTTGCTTGCCCCCGGTGACGGCAACAAACGCAGCGCGCAAGGCCACTTCGGTTTTGCCAAAGCCCACATCGCCACAAACCAAGCGGTCCATGGGTCGAGGGCTGATCATGTCTTGCATGACGGCGTGGATGGCAGCACGTTGGTCGGCGGTTTCTTCGAAACCAAAGTCGTTGGCAAAGGTTTCGTAGTCTTGCGGCGAGTAGCGGAAAGGGTGGCCTTGTCGCGCCGCGCGGCGGGCGTAGATGTTGAGTAACTCGGCCGCGGCATCGCGCACTTGTTCAGCAGCGCGGCGCTTGGCTTTGTCCCATTGGGCGGAGCCGAGTTTGTGCAGCGGTGCCTCGTCGGCGCTGACGCCGGTGTAGCGGCCAATCAGGTGCAGTTGGCTCACGGGCACATACAACACGGCGTTGTCGGCGTATTCCAGGTGCAAGAACTCTTGCAATGCCGGCGAACCATCGGCGTTTTTCTCGCCGAGGTCCATGTTGATGAGGCCTCGGTAGCGACCAATGCCGTGCGCGTTGTGGACGACGGGGTCGCCGAGGTTGAGCTCGGACAAGTCTTTGATCAGCGCTTCAACATCGCTGACTTGCTCTTGCTTTTTGCGGCGGCGTGTGGTGGCGCCAACCGCGAAGAGTTCGGTCTCGGTGATCAGGTCTAAGCCGGCTTCCGTCCAACTGAAGCCCACTTGCAAGGCTGCAGTGGCGATGCCGATTTTTTCAGTGCCGGCTTCGAACTCGGTCAGTGAGTCAAACGCAGGGGGGCTGAGGTTGGACGAGCGCAAGAAGTCGAGCAAGCTTTCGCGGCGGCCATCGCTTTCGGCCAAGATGAGCAAGCGGTTGTTGCTAGTGCCTGAATGGGCTTGCAGTTTTTGCAGTGGGTCGGCCGCGCCGCGCACCACCGTGAGATCGGGCAGGGTTTGTGCAAATGCGTTGTCAATGACGTCGGTTACCTGCGGACGCAACGCAAACTGGGCATAGCTGTTAGCAGCCGCGTAGAACTGCTCGGCGCTCAAAAACAAATGGGCGGGGGGCAGCGCAGGGCGCTCTGGGTCACCTTGCACCAGGCGGAAACGGTCTTGGGTGTCTTGCCAAAAGCGCTGGAAGACGGGTTCTAAATCGCCGTGCGTCACCACGGTGGCGGCGGTGCCGAGGTAGTCAAACACCGTGGCGGTTTCTTCGAAGAACAGGGGCAGGTAGTACTCAATGCCCGCGGTGGCAACGCCGTTGCCAATGTCTTTGTAGATCCGGCTCTTGGTCGGGTCACCATCGAGCATCTCGCGCCAGCGGTTGCGAAACAGTGCACGCGCCGCATCGTCCATCGGGAACTCTCGCCCGGGCAGTAAGCGCACTTCGGGCACAGGGTAGAGGCTGCGTTGGCTGTCGGGGTCGAAGGTGCGGATGGAGTCGATTTCGTTGTCAAACAAATCGACGCGGTAGGGCACCAGCGAACCCATGGGGAACAAGTCGATCAAGCCGCCGCGCACGGCGTATTCGCCGGGGCTGACCACTTGCGTGACGTGGGTGTAGCCGGCCAGCGTGAGCTGCGACTTGAGCTTCGCCTCGTCGAGCGCTTGCTTGACTTTGAAGTGAAAGGTGTAGCCTGCCAAAAACGCAGGCGGAGCCAAGCGGTACAGCGCGGTGGTGGCGGGAATCAACACCACATCGGCTTCCCCTTGCGAGATACGCCACAAGGTGGCCAAACGCTCACTGATCAGGTCTTGGTGGGGCGAAAAACTGTCGTAGGGCAGCGTTTCCCAATCGGGAAACAACACACATCGCAAGTCGGGCGCGAAGAACGCCATTTCATCTTGCAAGCGTTGGGCATCGACCGCGTCGGCGGTGACGATGGCCACGCGTTGTTGTTTGGATTTTTCGCGAGAACCCAGCTGCGCGAGCAGCAATGCATCCGCGGAACCGACAGGGCGGGGCATGGCAAAACGTTTGCCGGGACTCAATGAAGGCAGATGCATTGGCGTAATTCTAGAATGGGGGCTGGCCGTTGTGCGCCACGCTCTATCCTCATGTCCTCATCCACCCCTACTTCGGCCGATCGTTTCTACGTTGTGATTCCGTGTGCTGGCTTCGGTAGCCGCGCTGGTACACCCTTGCCCAAGCAGTACCAACCCATTGCCGGCTTGCCGATGGTGGTGCACACCTTGAATGCGTTTGCGCGTGTAGATCGCCTCGCCCGTGGGGTGCTGGTCTTGGCCCCCGACGATGTGCACATGGATGATGTGCTCGCGGCACACCCTCAAACCTTGTTTGCGCCTGTGAAGACGGGGGGGGCCACCCGGGCGGACAGCGTGAGTGCCGGGCTGCATGAATTGGAGAGACTCGGTGCACGCGACACAGATTGGGTGTTGGTGCATGATGCCGCGCGATGCATGGTGACACCGGCGCAGATCAATGACTTGATCGACGCCTGCCAGCACGACGTCGTTGGTGGCTTGCTGGCACACAAACTGGCCGATACCTTGAAAACCCAAACCGAAGACGGCCGAGTGGCGCACACGGTGGACCGATCTGACAAATGGTTGGCACAAACGCCGCAGATGTTTCGCTTGGGAGCCTTGTTGAAGGCGTTGGCGCAGGCCGGTGAGACCGTGACCGATGAGTCGAGTGCCATGGAGTTGCTGGGGCAGTCTCCGCGCTTGGTCGCGGGCAATGCGCAAAACTTCAAGGTCACCTACACCGAGGACTTCGCTTTGGCGGAGGCTATTTTCAATTCACGCTTGAAAGACGCGCTATGACCGCTCACTCATTTCGAATCGGTGAAGGCTGGGATGTCCATGCTTTGGTGGAAGGCCGGCCCTTGATGTTGGGCGGCGTGCAGGTGCCATACACGCACGGCTTGTTGGGCCATTCAGATGCCGATGTGTTGTTGCATGCCGTGACCGATGCGCTGTTGGGCGCTGCGGCCTTGGGCGATATTGGTCGTCATTTTTCAGATACCGATGCAGCATACAAAAACGCCGACTCGTGGGTGTTGTTGCAAAAAGCGGCCGCCTTGGTCCGTGACGCGGGCTACCAAATTGGCAATGTCGATTGCACGGTGGTGGCGCAAGCGCCCAAACTGGCGTCTTTCATGCCCGCCATGTGCCAGCGGATTGCACATGCCTTGGATGTGGAGGTGTCGCGTGTGAATGTGAAGGCGAAGACAGCCGAAAAAATTGGCCCTGTGGGACAGGGCCAAAGCATGGAAGCGCGGGCGGTTGCCCTGATTTACTGAGACCCCTTTATTGGGTTTTGGGACTCAATGCCGCAAGGCCGTCTACGACCTCACGAATCACGCGCCGATGTTCTGGCTCAAGTGAAAAATAACGCGAAATCAGTTGCTGATCGACCAAGTTGATGCGTTCATCTTTTTGGGTATCCACGCTCGGGCGAGGTGGTGGGGTTCCAAAGAGCAAGCCTTCGGGTGAAATTTTGAGCCACTTGGACAAGACCAGCAGCTTGTCTTGTTTAGGAATCGACACGCCCATCAGCCAGTTGCGTGCTGCGTGTGAGGAAATGCCCTCACCCCAGTAACGCAAATTGAACTCATTGGCGACCACCGTGGCAGAGACGCGAACGCCGGCATCTTTCAATGCGGCACGGAAGCGGTCTGCAAATTTGCTGGTCTCTTTGGGGTAGATTTTTGTCATGCCCCAAAGATAAATTAAATTTGACCCTTTGTATTAATATTTGATTAAAAAGTGTGTAAGCAATTTAATAAATACACCAAAAAGGTCAAATTTTTAGAGATTTACTGCGCAGTCCAGCCGCCATCCATGTTCCAAGCCACGCCGCGCACGTTCGCGCCTGCGGCAGAACAAAAGAACACGGCCAACTCACCCAACTCCTCGGGGGTGGTGAATTGCATCGACGGTTCTTTCTCGCCCAGCAGCAATTTGGTCGCTTCGTCGTTGGATATGTTGAGTGCTGCAGCTTTGGCATCCACTTGTTTTTGGACCAAAGGGGTCAATACCCAACCGGGGCAAATGGCGTTGCATGTCACGCCAGTGGTGGCATTTTCAAGCGCGGTGACTTTGGTCAGACCAACGATGCCGTGTTTGGCAGCAACGTAGGCAGATTTTTGAACCGAGCCCACCAAGCCGTGAATCGACGCCACGTTGATGATGCGACCCCAGTTGGTTTTCTTCATGTGTGGCAATGCCAAACGCGAGGTGTGGAAGGCGCTGGTCAAGTTGATGGCGATGATGGCGTCCCAACGTTCGACGGGAAACTCTTCCACTGAAGCCACATGCTGGATGCCCGCGTTGTTGACCAAGATGTCTACACCTCCAAAGGTGCTGGCGGCGTATTGCATCATCGCTTCGATGTCCACAGGTTTGCTCATGTCGGCACCGTGATAACCCACTTTCACGCCCAGAGCAGCCACTTCGGCTTTGGGGCCTTCGGTGTCGCCAAAACCATTCAGGATGACGTTCGCGCCTTGGCGAGCCAACGCTTTGGCAATGCCCAAACCAATGCCACTGGTTGAGCCGGTGACGAGTGCTGTTTTACCGACGAGGGTGCGTTCTGACATTTCAATACTCCAGATCCATTACGATGAGAAACCTAATGACATTATGCGGTTGACCGGCTTACATGAAACACAACGGAGAAATGCAAGGCGCGGCGCTGTTGAGCGCCTCTTTGCAAGACTTACCTGACCAACCCGAGGCGTTGACCCGTGCCCGGGCCTTTGCGCAGCCCCTGCTGATGGGGGCGGAGCTAGACACCGGCGAAGAAATTCTGAGCCATGCGGATGCATCGGCGGCCATCTTGCAACACATTGGCGGCTCAGAAGCGATGCAGGCTGCAGCGTATTTGGTCTACGCGGCTGAGCATTTGCAAAAGCCTGAAGAGGTGATTACCAAAGCGTTTGGTGCGAGTTACGCCGAGCTTGCGGTGGAGACAACGCGCCTGATTCGGGTGCAGCGCCAAGCCCGCGCGGCGGTGGCAGAGTCGCAAATCGCGGCGATGCAAACAGAGAACGTTCGCAAAATGTTGCTGGCGTTCTCGCGTGATTTGCGCGTGGTCTTGTTGCGCTTGGCCTCACGCTTGCAAACCTTGCGTTACTACGCGGCCAGCAAAAAGCCCGTGCCGCACAGCTTGGCCTATGAGTCATTGCATGTGTTTGCGCCCTTGGCCAACCGTCTTGGCATTTGGCAAATCAAGTGGGAAATGGAAGATCTGGCGTTCCGTTTCCTAGAGCCAGAGACCTACAAAGAAGTGGCCAAGCTGCTCGACGAAAAACGTGTCGAGCGTGAGAACTACATGGCGCAGTTGCGCGAGCGTTTCGAGCGCGAGCTGCAAGCACAAGGCATTGAGGCGCAAGTGGCGGGGCGCCCCAAACACATTTACAGCATCGTCAAAAAGATGCGCGGTAAGTCGCTTGATTTTTCACGCGTGTTTGATGTCCGCGCTTTGCGTGTGGTGGTGAAGAGCGTGCCCGATTGCTATGCCGCACTGAGCTGGGTGCACGCCAACTTCTCACCGATCGAGGCGGAGTTTGACGATTACATTGCCAAGCCCAAGTCAAATGGTTATCAGTCTTTGCACACAGTGGTGCGTGATGCGCAGGGACGCGCCATTGAAATACAAATGCGCACCCAGGACATGCACGAGCACGCTGAGCATGGTGTGGCCGCGCACTGGGCTTACAAAGAAGCCGGCGCCAAAGGCTATGCCGGTGTCAGTGCGTCGAGCGACTACGACGCAAAAATTGCGGTGTTGCGCCAACTGTTGGCCTGGGAGCGCGAGCTGTCTGCTGATGCGCAAAGTCAGGCGACTACCGACGCGTTGAGCGATCGCATTTATGTGCTCACGCCTGATGCGGCGGTGGTGGAGTTGCCGCAGGGGGCGACGCCCATTGATTTCGCCTACACCTTGCACACCAACTTGGGTCATCGTTGCCGTGGGGCGCGTGTGGATGGGGCGATGGTGCCTTTGAATACGCAGCTGAAGAATGGGCAAACCGTCGAAGTGGTCGCCATCAAAGAGGGCGGTCCCTCGCGCGATTGGCTCAATCCTGAGCTCGGCTTTTTAGCCAGCTCACGCGCACGATCGAAGGTTCGGGCTTGGTTCAATGCCCAAGCCATGCAAGAGACCGTGGCCAAGGGACGAGAGGCCGTTGAAAAACTGTTGCAGCGCGAAGGCAAGACGTCGATCAAGTTGGACGACCTCGCGTCACAACTGGGGTTTAAGTCGGCAGATGCCTTGTTTGAAGTGGTGGGCAAAGACGAGTTTTCCTTGCGCAACATCGAGACCTTGCTCAACCCGCCCGCGGCTGCAATGGCCCCCGATGACTACGTGTTGCTCAAGAAATCCCGTCAGCCCGACAAAGCCACCAAAAGTGGCGTGTTGGTGGTGGGCATCGATTCGTTATTGACCCAGTTAAGCAAGTGTTGCAAACCTGCGCCACCGGATGACATCCGTGGCTTTGTGACCCGTGGCAAGGGGGTGAGCATTCATCGTGCGGACTGTGGCAACTTCAAACAAATTGCGTTGCGTGACGCCGACCGCGTAATTGATGTGGACTGGGGGCAATCAGCTGCGGCACAGGCTTTGGTGTATCCCGTGGATGTGAATATCGAAGCTGCCGACCGCCAAGGTTTGTTGCGCGATATTTCCGAGGTGTTTGCCAAAGAGAAGATGAATGTGGTCGGGGTGAAAACCCAATCGGTGAAGGACTTGGCTTGGATGACCTTCACGGTCGAAGTAGGCGATTCACGTCGCTTGCAAAAGGTGTTGGGCTTGGTGAAAGAGGTGCGAGGCGTGCGCGCAGCGAAGCGGCGTTGAACTCTGCTACAATTTCAGCTTCGAACAACGGAGGCGCGTAGCTCAGTTGGTTAGAGCACCACCTTGACATGGTGGGGGTCGTTGGTTCGATTCCAATCGCGCCTACCAAATTGTTCCCCGTCAAGCCCGGCACTGTTTGAACAGTACTGGGCTTTTCTTTTTCAACGGGAGCTGACTCATGAGCAGCAAAAAATCGAGCAAGACCGGTGACACGCAAGACCGTGTCATCAAAAAATACCCCAATCGCCGCTTGTATGACACGTCCACCTCCAGTTATGTGGCGTTGACGGACATCAAACAGTTGGTCATGACGCAAACGCTTTTTCGGGTGTTGGATGCCAAATCGGGGGAAGACCTGACGCGCAGCATCTTGTTGCAAATTATTTTGGAGCATGAGTCAGATGGCACGCCCATCCTCACGGAGCAGGTGTTGGCCAACATCATTCGGTTCTATGGCCACTCGATGCAAGGCTACATGGGCTCTTATTTGGAAAAGAATGTGCAAACGTTCATGGACAACATGCCGTCCATTCCCATCATGCCGAATTTGATGGAAACGTATGCGGAACAATTGCAGAAACAAACCGACCACATGATGGATGTGATGGGACTGAAACGTAAATGACTGAAACAACCACTCCGAAAGTTGGCTTTGTCAGCCTGGGATGCCCCAAGGCCCTGACCGATTCCGAATTGATCTTGACGCAGCTCAGTGCCGAGGGCTACCAGACGTCCAAAACATTTGCCGGCGCAGATTTGGTGATCGTTAACACCTGTGGCTTCATCGATGACGCTGTCAAAGAGAGCTTGGACACCATTGGCGAAGCCTTGGCCGAGAACGGCAAAGTGATCGTCACCGGGTGTTTGGGCGCGCGCGAGGCTGAAGGCGGGGCGAACTTGGTGCGCCAAATACATCCCAGTGTCTTGGCCGTGACAGGCCCACATGCCACACAAGAGGTGATGGACGCTGTGCATGCCCATTTGCCCAAGCCGCACGACCCGTTCATCGATTTGGTACCCAACAGCTTTGGCGAGGCGGGGGTGAAGCTCACGCCCAAGCACTATGCGTACTTGAAGATCAGCGAAGGCTGTAACCACCGCTGTACCTTCTGCATCATTCCTTCGATGCGTGGCGACTTGGTGAGCCGCCCGATAGGCGATGTGTTGAAAGAAGCGCGCGCCTTGTTTGAAGGTGGCGTGAAAGAGCTCTTGGTCATCAGCCAAGACACCTCGGCGTATGGCGTGGATGTGAAGTACATCACCGGTTTCTTTGACGGTCAGCCCGTCAAGACGCGCACCTTAGAACTGGCGCAAGCTTTGGCCAAGTTGGCTCAGCAGTATGGCGCTTGGGTGCGTTTGCACTACGTGTACCCGTATCCGAGCGTGGACGACATCATCCCTTTGATGGCCACCGGTCATGTGTTGCCGTATTTGGATGTGCCGTTTCAGCACAGCCATCCCGATGTGTTGAAGCGCATGAAGCGTCCTGCCAGTGGCGAGAAAAATTTAGAGCGCATTGCACGTTGGCGCGAACTGTGTCCACAGATCGTGATTCGCAGCACCTTCATTGCAGGTTTCCCAGGCGAAACCGAAGATGAGTTTGAGCATCTGCTCAACTTTGTGCGCGAAGCCGAAATTGACCGCGCCGGTTGCTTCGCCTACAGCCCTGTGAACGGCGCGGCTGCCAACGACATCCCTGGCATGTTGCCGCAAGCCTTGCGCGAAGAGCGCCAAGCGCGCTTCATGGCGGTGGCTGAGGAAGTGTCGATTGCAAAGCTCAAACGTCGCATTGGCTCCACCATGCAGGTTTTGGTCGATTCGGCCCCTGCCAATGGGCGCAAAGGTGGTGTGGGCCGTTGCTACGCGGATGCACCAGAGATTGACGGCGTGGTGAAGTTGTTGCCGCCTGAAAAACTCAGCAAGGTCTTGAAAGTGGGTGAGTTCACCCAAGCCAAGATCGTGGGCACCGATGGTCACGATCTTGTCGCATTACCGATTTAAATTCACAAAAAACAAAAGCCACCTAAAAGGTGGCTTTTATTTAACTTATATTGGTGCCCAGGAAGGGACTCGAACCCCCACGATGTTACTCGCTAGTACCTGAAACTAGTGCGTCTACCAATTCCGCCACCTGGGCATTTCAGGAAAGAGAGG
>JACCDZ011090663.1_pt1 | contig 26222 bp, 28 predicted proteins | sample 7449551 | NCBI WGS metagenome assembly JACCDZ01 (sample SAMN15323452, study PRJNA562643) | freshwater metagenome | isolation source: river surface water | place: USA:Blue River Watershed | collected 2017-08-18 | reverse complement strand
TCATCTTTCCATCAGAAAATCGATAAAGTCCGTGCGCAACATGAACTCTCTGACCAGGCACTACCCACCCAAGCATTCGCTCTATCTCGAAGAGCTGTTTGAAATAGAGAGACTGCTCCATACCCACCTCATTTACAATCGTTACATCTTTACCGTATGTATCGATACGATATTTATCAGTCGCCAAATCACGAGTCGCGTAAAGAGTGCTACCGTCTTTTTTCTTTATAAGCGCTGGAGGATATTTTTCTTTACCTTGTGCATTTTTCTCAAAGAAAACAACTTGTGCACCCTCACTCTCCTCTACAAGAGACTTCGCTTCAAGCTCTGCCATCACAGCTGGTATGAAAGGTCCAAAAAATGATTCACCTAACGCGGTATCGAATGAAGAAACATTGAGTCGCTTATAAATAGTCTGAAAATATTCGAGAGAATATTTAATCATTTCATTGTAAACAAGAACAGCTTTCTCTTCACCCTGTTCGAGAGCTGTAAATCGAGCACGTGCTTCATCCTCAAGGGCAGGATTCTTTTCTGCTTCATCGTGGAATCTCACGTAAAGATCCACAAGATATTTCATCTTATGTTCTGCATTCCGTAATTCTTCAAGACTTCCCCATTTCTCAAATGCCACAGTCATCTTACCAAACTGTGTACCCCAATCACCAAGGTGATTATCACGAATAACATCATATCCCAAAAAAGTGAGAATATTTGAAATAGAATCACCAATAATGGTCGAGCGAAGATGTCCTATCGTAAATGGCTTTGCGATATTTGGACTTGAGTATTCAACAACTACTTTTTTATTATTTTTTCTACCTGAACCAAAAGTATCTTTTGTTTCAATAATATCTTTAATAGATTGTGCAAAAAAATCTCGTGAAAGGAAAAAGTTTATAAAACCAGGACCCGCAATTTCAACTTTTGAAATCTGTGAAGGTTTTTGTTTTTCAATATGAGCGACTATTTTTTCTGCGAGAACCTTTGGATTCACACCTGCTTTTTTTGCTTGTGTGAGCGCAACGTTTGTCGAATAATCACCGTGAACAATTTCTGCCGGGTGCTCCAAAACAACAGCGTCAGGTGAAATACCTTCTGCCTTAAGAGCGTTTTGTATAAGTTGTGTGAGTATGTCTGTTATCATATCTTTATTTTTATAAAATCTTTTGAATCGGCTTATTTTCTAAACAGTTTCGAGTAAGGATTCGTAGGCGTACTTCTAGCTACGACGGAGAATCCTTGACGAAGAAAATGTAACGAAAATAAGCTGAGGCAATGATTTTATTTTCCTGTGCTACCAAAACCTCGCTCACCTCGCGCTGACTTAGAGAGCTTATCTTCAGTTACTTCCACAAAGTTCATTTCTTGATATTTATGAATAATCATCTGAGCTACTTTATGCCCCGGTTCAAAAGTGTAAGTCTCTTTTCCAAGATTAAATACTCCCACACGCACCTCACCTCGATACCCAGAATCAATAACGTTACCAAAAGTAATAATTCCATGCTTATGAGAGAGACCGCTCTTTTCATAAATGATCCCTACACACCCTTCTGGAATCTCCATCTTAAAACCAGTATTTACAGAGGCTCGCTCCATAGATGGAAGTACCAGCTTTTCAGCCACAAAAAGGTCAAAACCAGCATCTCCAGGGAGAGCGTACTTCGGCATCGGTACCACGTCCGTAGTACGTACAATCTTGAGCTTCTTTTTCATAATAAACTCACTATACCATAGAGAGTGGTAGCTGGCATCTAGTAGCTAGTGGTTAGAATAACAAAAGAGAAAAAGCTACTTTTTAATAATTAACTCAATTGCTTTCCTTACTTCACCCACCACTTCTTCACGAGACTTATTTGCATCAATAAAAACTACCTTAAACGGAATAAGTAACCCAAACATTCTATACCCTTTAAGTACTCGTTCGTGGAACTCACGTTTACGATCATCAAAATGATTTGTTTTACCTTTTCGTTCTGCTACACGGCGAGCACCTTCCTCTGGTGATACCTCAAGGATAATATAAAGATCTGGCGCAAAAGGTCGTACCAAGAAAAATCTAATAAGGAGAAAAAGAAATCCGAGAGCGACACCTCCCTTCTGACCTATCACTTGATACGCCCATGTAGAAGTATCAAATCTATCAGAAAAAACATTTTTACCCTCCTTTAAACTTGGGAGAATTTTATTTACACCGTGATCACGACGAGATGCGAGCATTAAGAAAAACTGAGTAAGTGCATCCGCGGATTTTGCATGCTCAGATTCAAGGGCAAGTTTGCGTATTTCTTCGGCATAGAGAGATCCGCCTGGTTCACGTGTAAAAACCGCATCGGTATAAACACTTTTCAAATGTTCCATTACGGTCCCCTTTCCGGATCCTTCACCTCCATCAATCACAATAAACTTTCCCTTGTTTTGTGACATAGATTTATTTTCTTAAAATAGAATCAATCTTCTTTGCAATCACCTTCATATCTTTTTCTTTCTTTCCACGAGTGGTTTCAGCCGCAGTACCGAGACGAATACCTGATGGATCAACAGGTGGTCGTGTATCGAAAGGAATTCCGTTCTTATTTACAATAATCCCCTCTTTTTCCAATCGCTCACTCGCCTCCTTGCCACCAATACCTTTACCATCCATCCACACATCTACAAGTATCAAATGACTATCAGTACCACCAGAAATAATTCTCCAACCAAGCTTTGAGAGCTCGTCTGCAAGTGTTTTTGCATTCTTCAAAATCTGCTGTGCATACTTTTTAAATGTCGCACTATTTGCCTCCTTGAGCGCCACAGCAATCGCAGCGGTCTGATTCATGTGTGGACCACCCTGAAGTCCTGGAAATACAGCCTTGTCAATTTTCTTATACAATTCTCGTTCGTCTTTCTTTGCAAAAATGAGTGCGCCTCGTGGACCACGAAGAGTTTTGTGAGTAGTAGTAGTTACAATATCCGCATATGGAAAAGGACTTGGATATGCTTCCCCTGCCACAAGTCCACCCACGTGTGACATATCAACCATGAGATATGCTCCAGTAAGGTCTGCGATTTCTCTAAACTTTTTCCAGTCAATTTGTCGCGGATATGCAGTAAATCCTGCAATAATCATTTTTGGTTTTTCACGAAGTGCAATTTCTTTGAGGTTCTCGTAGTTAAGCATTTCTGTCTCCTTATCAACACCAAAAGGTACCTGGGTCCAGAATTTTCCCGTAGCAGAAACTTTGTGTCCATGAGTAAGGTGCCCACCATGGTCAAGGGACATGCCCATCACCTTGTCCCCCTTTTCAAGAAGTCCAACATACACAGAAAGATTTGCCGGAGAGCCAGAGAGCGCTTGTGTGTTTACATGCCATTTATTTTCATCAAGATGAAAAAGATCAAGTGCACGCTTAGTACAGAGATCTTCCACAGAATCAATCACGGTGTTGCCACCATAGTATCGCTTACCAGAATACCCTTCTGCATACTTGTTGGTAAGTTCAGAACCGAGAGCTTTCAACACATCTCCTGAAACATAGTTTTCAGAAGCAATAAGATTAATTACTTTTTTCTGTCGTGCTTTCTCGGTCTTGATAAGCTTTTCAATTTGTTTGTCTTTCATGGGATGAAAAAGAATTATGCATCTATGAGTAATGTACTAGCATAATAACACAAAAAAATATTTTCTATTGAAGAGGAAAAATATTTTACTTTTAAAAATAAATGTGCTATAATTAAAATTAGAACAATGAATTCACACCAACAACCCCTAACAGATTTACTATTAAATCTGCTGCAACAAAAGCCTCACACAGGTGCGGAACTGATTACAAACAGTTCTCGACCTGGTCATGAAGTATCAAGTGCGCTTTTCGAACTCGGTAAAGAAAGGCGTATCAAAAAAAATGGCCAAGGGCTTTTCATTCTTGCTCCGTCCTCATCATCTTGAGGCGGAGCTTTTTTCTATTTCAAAGAGACAAACAGCAAAATAGACCCTTGTTTATTTCTTCTTCGCAAATCTCTCATACGCATCCTCTGAGACATACACATCTTTTATCCCGGCATTAATCATCGCATCCCAACAAGGTTTGCAACACCAATAGTGTCCCGCAAGATAAATGTCAGCGCCCTTCACGGCTTCCTCACCAACCTTTGTAATTGCATCTTTCACAGCACGACTCTCTGCATGATCTTTGTGTTTTGCACATCCTGGACAAAGCCAGTATTTTTGACCTGATGGAATCTTGAACCATTTCCGAATACATCCACCATCCTTATGCCACTCAATGAGTTTTTTATTTGAGTAACCTGTCTTATTCCCTGAGAAACCAATTATCTGCTCATCTTTAACAACCACAGCCCCTGTAGGGTGATTAAATTCAGTACTGTCTTCAAGACGAACACTTTCCGCTTTCTCCATAAAAGGGTTATTTTTTGGCACCATTAATATTTCTCTTCCTTCTGGTAAATACGACACACTCCAAGTAATTTTCATAGTACTCATTGTAGACGTTGAAGATTATAATTTCAACATGACTCATTTTGATACCGTATACCAAAACGCGCTCCGAGAAATTCTTACAAATGGAATTGAAGAAACAAATGCTCGTACTGGGCATAAGACAAAAGCAATTCCAGGACTCACTTTTTCTTTTGATATTGAAAAAGACGGCTTCCCTATTCTAAGCCTAAGAAAAATACCCATCCGTGTGTTTGTCGCAGAACAGATTTGGTTTATTTCTGGGTCACGAAAACCAGAAGATTTCTTGAGAGAGTACACAAAAATTTGGGATGATTTTACAAACCCTGGTGATGTGGTAACTGTGGCATATGGATACCGTTGGAGAAAACATTTTGGAAGAGACCAGCTTGGTAAACTCGTAGAACTCCTTACCAAAGACCCAAGCTCTCGACATGGAGTGATTGTTACCTGGGACCCATCTTCTGATGGACTTGGAGGCGCTCAAAAAAAGAACGTGCCCTGCCCGTTCACCTTTACTGTAAATATCATTGGAGGAAAATTACATCTTCATAATGTTGTACGTTCAAACGACATGATACTTGGCTGTCCTCACGATGTCGCTGGCTTTGCACTTCTTCAATGTATACTCGCCCAAAAACTCGGAGTAAAACCCGGGGTCTATACTCACACCATTTCAAACGCCCACATCTATGACATTCACTACGAAGCAGGACAAGAAATAGTAAATCGTACCAACGCCCAAAAACAAATACATCTTACTTTGCCAGAAAATGCATATGACCGAAGCGAGAAAAAAGATAAAGTGCTCGTAGAAGAAATTATAAAAAATCTCACCGAGCAATATACACCAAGCGACGCAATTAAAGGATTAAAAATCGTACTCTAATGAAAACTTTTATTATAGCGGGGATTACAGCTGATGGATTTATAGCAAAGGATGCGCATCACAGTGCGAGCTGGACATCAAAAGCAGACAAAGAACATTTTAAAGAGCTTACAAAAAAAGCAGGTGTAATGGTGATGGGACGAAACACTTTTGAAACTATTGGGAAAGCCTTGCCTGGTAGACGAACCATCGTACTATCCCGAACAAAAACATTTGAAGATGTTGAAACTACAGACGAAACACCTGAGAAACTCGTAGAAAGACTTGAGCAAGAAGGCGTACAGGAACTCGCCATCTGCGGAGGCACAGCTATCTATAGTGCATTTATGAAAAGTAATCTTGTAGATAAGATATACCTTACTATAGAGCCCCTACTCTTCGGACAAGGACTCACTCTTTTTAATACCAATCTTGAACATAAACTCAAACTTGAATCGAATACAAAGATTGGTGATAATTCTATTGTCCTTGAATACTCAATAATCAAATAATATGCCTCTTACAAAAAACAAAATTATTGCTCGCATAGAATCAAAGAGTATTGAATTCTCCCCTGCCTTGGACATGTTCCAATTGAGACCACATGCAATAGACCTGAGACTTGGATACACATTTCTTGTACCAAAATCATGGAGGCTAACAGCAAAAGGACGTGAGGCAATGTCTATCGACCACCTCGACAAGAATCGACCTGAATATTTTGATATCGTAGAACTTGAGCAAGGACAATGTTTTGAAATACTTCCAGGCGAACATATAATCGTCTCAACCCTCGAAAAGATTACTATGCCAAAAGATGTTATGGCAGTGCTCTATCCCCGCTCATCCGTAAACCGTCGAGGACTCTCAGTTGACCTTACTGGAATTGTCGATTGCGGTTACAAAGGGCAACTTGCAATACCTGTACGAAACAATACCGGACACCAAGTAATAAAGCTCTATCCAGGTGAGCGTATTTGCCAAATAGTACTTGAAGAAATCGGTGAATCAATAGATGACGCAGTAATGACCAATCGCTATCACGGTAAAGATATTATTGAGGGCTCAATTCGATCAAATCCAGGCCTTGGAATAAGTGGTGAAGAAGAGCTGGAACTTATTCAAAGAGGTGCAATCAAAGAGCTTAAGGAGAAGTTTGGAATACAGAACAACCAATAGATTATTGCTGCTAGCTCATAGCAGAAACGCAGGATTCACAAAGTGAATCCTGCGTTTGTTTTTTTGATAGTAAGACAATACGCATTAGCCCAATTTCTAAGTAATTTTGAAGCGGGAGATGGAGACGTACTTCTGGTACGGCGGAATATCACGCATAAAAAGTACGACGAAATTGCGCTAACCAGAGGCGTAATAAAAAAACCACTTATAAAATAAGTGGTTTTTTTATTACGTGCGTTTGTCTTACTTAACGGTGACACCCATTGAGCGAGCAGTACCTTCGACAATCTTCATCGCCTGATTTACATCAGAAGCATTGAGGTCAACGAGTTTTTTTGTCGCAATTTCTTTTACCTGAGCTTTGGTCATAGTACCAACTTTAGAAGTATTTGGCTTACCAGAACCTTTTTCTTTACCAATTGCTTTTAGGATAAGGAAAGAAGCGGGAGAAGTTTTGAGTGCGAAATCGTAAGTTCGATCTTCGTACACTGAAATTTCAACAGGTACAATATCACCCATTCGATCTTTGGTAGCATCATTGAATTTCTTTGTGAAATCTCCGATGTTAATACCAGCCTGACCGAGAGCGGGACCAACTGGTGGCGCAGGGGTTGCTTTTCCTGCTGGAATCACCAACTTAAGCTTTTTAGTTATTTTCTTTGCCATAAATGTTATAAATTCGGGAAACGAATTCCGTAGAAATAAAGACTACCTTAAATTTTCTTAACTTGCAAGAAGTCGAGCTCAACAGGTGTTTCTCGACCAAACATAGACACAAGCACCTTTACCTTACCTCGATCTTCATCCACCTCAGCTACCTTGCCTTCAAGATCCTTAAACGGACCATCTCCTATCTTTACAATATCACCTGTAATAACAGTAATAGTGTGCTTTACAGTTGATTTATCCATTCGTCCAAAAAGAATATCAATTTCCTTCTGGGTAAGTGGCACAGGATGAACCCCTGAACCGACAAATCCTGTTACTCGTGGAGTGTTTCGAACCACGTACCATGAATCATCAGTTACCACCATATCTACGAGGATATATCCAGGATAAATCTTCTCCTCTTCCTCAACTCGCTTACTCCCCTTTACCTTAATCTTCTTTTCAGTAGGAACAAGAACATTAAAGATCTTATCTTCCATATTGAGAGACTCGATTCGCTGTCTTAGGTTTCGAGCTACTGCATTTTCATATCCCGCATAGGTATGAAGAGCATACCAGTGGCGAGCACCGCCTGTTTGTTGTTTCGACATATTAGTTTGCAATTATTTTTTCAAGACCGAGTGTGAAAATATAATCAAAGAAACCAAGAATAAAAGCAACGGCAATAGAAATTGCAATTACGAGAATGGTGTAATTAATAGCCTGCTTTGTGGTAGGCCATGTAACGTGCTTGAGCTCACCCAAGGTATCTTTAAAGTATTGAACAAGTTTCATAATGGAAAGGTGTAGTTAAGGATAAACAATCCTTTTGTTTTTTCTTATAAAAAACCGCCCCGTGACGGGCTTAATTTCGACTCTATTATAATACCAAATTATGAAAGAAAAGGCAAATTAAAATAGCAACTGGTAGTTAGTAGGTAATAGTCAGGGTCAGGAAAAAGCAGGATTTTCGCTTCGTAAAAATCCTGCTTTTTCCATATTCTTTATGTATTGACCCTGCTAGAAGTAAAGGTCTTGGAATAGAACTTACGCATTAGCCAAAGAAAAAACCACTCATTTCTTAATGGTGGTTTTTTCTTGAGTGTGTAGTTCTATTTACTTGATTTCGTAATTGACAGAAATATTTGAGACGATCTTATTCTCCCCTGCTGGCAACTGTGGAGCGACTGCTTTATCAGAGTATGCAATAGCTTCCATTGCACCCACACGTGCAGAGTAATAAGGCATTGGGCTTTGATCATAGTAAGAAGTAATTCTTCCAAGTTCAACACCAAGATCCTTTGCCAACTTTTCAGCATTGACACGGGCATCAGCAATTGCCTTTGAACGAGCTTCTTTGACCAGCTCTTCGTACTTATCGACAGAGAATGTAAGACCACTTACATTGGTACCTCCGAGTGATCCGATTCCAGAAAGAAGAGTTCCTGCATTTTCAATCTTGCGAACCTTAACCTCAATGGTTTGTGAGACAACATACCCAGCTAAGACCTGATTTCCATAACCAGGTGCAATATCACCATATTCATAACGAGGATACATATTATAACCTGTGGTCTTAATATCTTTTTCATCAACTCCGTTCTTTTTAAGGAAATCAATTACTGCGTTCATTTTTGTCGTCGCAGATTCTTGAGCTTTTGCTACCACCTTATTTTCTTCAGATACAGTGAAAGAGAAATTTGCGATATCAGGAACCGCAACGATTTCACCCTGTCCATTTACACCAATCACATTTGCAGCCATAATTCCACCGCCAATATACTTATAGCCCTTAATTTCACCCAAAGTCTTTACACCAACAAAGAGTGATGCAAGTGTGAGCAAAACAAAACTAATGCTTCGGAGCGAGCTCATTGAAGACATATCAAAACCAGTTTTTTTATTTATTTCGTTCATATTGTTTCTTATATATTACCCTTTAATTATAGCATTTTTTGACGCTATTTCAAACACGTTTTCAAAGAGAGAAATTACCGTCATGGGACCCACCCCACCGGGCACAGGGCTTATAGCGGACACATATGGCAAGACGGAATTGTATGAGACATCCCCTGCCAATTCGCGAGAACCATCTTCACCCACAGCACTGTTTATACCAACATCAACAATAATGTGCGCCGAAGACAAAAATTCTTTTGTTATAAATTGTTTTTTACCAATCGCAACAATAATAATATCCGCATTACGAGTAATCTCTTTTGTGTTCAAGGTCTTACTATGACAAACAGTTACAAGGCCACCCTGAAGTTCTACCAGCTTTGCTACGGGTGCACCTACAAGAGAAGACCTACCAAGAACTGCCACCTTTTTGCCACTTACCGAAATACCATAGTACTGAAGAAGAGACATAACGCCACGGGCCGTTGCTGGAATCGGCATCGTAAGCAACCCCGCCTGAAGAGTAGTCTGATTTGTAAGAGTTAAACCATCAGCATCTTTCATGGGATCAATAGTTTCAATTACTTTTTGTTTATCGAGATGTGCAGGTAATGGTAATTGCACAATTATTCCATCAACAGAATTATCAGTATTGTTCTTTTTAATTTCAAGAGTGAGTCCATCAAAAGATATAGATTCAGGAAGAATTACATGACGTACCTCAGCACCAATAAGAGCACCTATTTTCTTTTTTTGGTGTATATAGATAGCGGACTCTGAAACAGAACCAACTTGAATAATCACCAAACAAGGCTTTCTTGTAAGTGTTTCTATTTTATTTTTTAGATATGAGATACGGGCACCCTGAGCTTTTGTCCCGTTTAAAATCAATGCCATAAAAAAACTATACCACACTTGACTCATCATCGCGAGTGTATTACATTCACAGGAGACCCCTCATCACCCCCCCCCCGCTCCATGCCCTCAAAAAAGAAAAAAGGTGTTGCTCCACCAACTCCCTATACACGAGTAGGAAAAAATACTCGCCCGCCGTTTCCAGTAAACCCAGTTAAACCACCCACAGCAAAAAGCACAAGAAAAAGCAGACTACTCTTTCTTGCAGGACTGGGTAAGAAGAAACACTAACACGGCATCAATTACGATGCCGTTTTTTTATATCAGAGGGCCTGACCAACAAGAGCAATAGCGTAAATTCCAACCATGTTAAATGTATAAGAAAGTGCAATAAACACAGGAAGAGATACGCGTGAAATACCCATAAGAGCAAGCCCTATCTCATCAGGTAGAGGTGAAGCAATTACCATGGCACCAAGCGATGTTATAAAAAAACGGAACGCACGATTATTGAGTGCATGTTTTAACTTTTTGAATGGAGAATGTGCAATCACCGCTCGCATATCTGGCATCATCTCTTTATTAAAAAATCGAAAAACTAACGCGTCACCAAGCAATGATCCGGACGCACCCACGAAAGCAACAATGAGTGGATCATGCGCGGAACCAAAATGTGCAAGGAGAGCAATTGCTGGGATGGTAGTAAAAACAGAAGTGAAGAAAAAACCTGCAACAAAAACTGCGAGTATATAATATGGTTCAAGAAACATAACGACACGGTCAATCACACCGAACTGACCTGCAACAAAAGTGATTGCGAGAATAAGTGATATAAACAAAAGGTCATTAAGGATTTTATTTTTCATACCCATAAGTATAACAAAAAACCGCACAAGAGGTGTGCGGTTTTTTTGTAATCAATTGTTTATTCTTAGAGAGTAAGAGACTTTGCAGGATTAATCTCACCACCTTCAACAGTGAAGATAAATCGAGTTGGATTTGTATTCTTTCCAACAAGAGCGGTTACCACAATTGCATAATCTTCAGAACCGCCATTTGCAAGATCGGTTGCAATAATACTTTTCACAACAACGTTCTGACCAAGAAATGCAAGTGACTTCTCAGTAAGGTTGTTTGCCTTATTTTCAAAAAGTACCAAGTACTGATAAGCACCCTTACCATCTGGATTTACTGCAACAGTACCGATCACATCGTTTCGTCCCTTGAATGTCTTCGCGGTTGCAACGTCACCCGCAAGAGCTGTTCCCTTCACTGAAGATCCTTCAACTGCAAAACTTGCCTTACCACCAACAAGAGTTACCTTTGAATTTGTCTCAGATTCTGAAACAGAAACAGATGCCTTATTAATGAGAGAAAGAAGACTTGCATCAGTTGTTTGAGTCTGAACAACCTCAGGCTTAGTGGTTTCTACCTTGTCTTCAATGACGGCACCTCCGATAGTTGTATCAACAACCGCCTCTTTCTTAGAACCAAAAAGGACATATGCTCCGATAACAAGAGCCACAACGACAATACCAATAACAATATTCTTCATAGCAAAAAATTAAATTATAATAAAAATAGTATACACCTAAAACATCCTCCACATCAAAGTCTATTCGTGGTGATATTTTTCACCCTTTATTATTGAAATAGCTCGATAGAGCTGTTCAACAAGAATGAGGCGGACCAACTGATGAGGAAACACCATACGAGAAAGTGAGATGGTACTATTCGCACGCTTTATAACCTCGGGAGAAACACCAAAAGCACCACCGATAATAAATACAATTCGTTTTACACCTCCAACCATTTGTCTTTCAAAAAACTGTGAAAAATCAATAGATGACAGAGACTTACCGCGTTCATCAAGGAGGACAACAAAATCATTATCTTCTATGTATTTAAGTAAAGCATCCCCCTCCTCTTTCTTCTGAGCATCCCCATCACGTTTTGAAGCACTAACAAATTTCCACTCAGAAGAAACGTAACGATCTATTCGTGAAGTGAAAACATCAATAGCGTCTTTAAAGAGCGCGTCATGCGCCTTACCTACCGCCAAAATAACAAGTTTCATAAATTATTTTTGAAGAGTTGTTGTTGCGGTACTTGTTGCTGTAGTTGAAACAACAGGAACTGGACAACTATAGAGCTCTTTCAATTTCAAAAGCTCCTCCTCATCAACCAGTCCATCCTGCTCAAACCCATATTTTTTTTGAAACTCCCTCACTCCAACCTGAGTACTTGCACCAAAGAAAGCTGATGGGTAAATACCGCCTCCATCAAGTTCGAGAGGGTCAATATAATTTCCTTCCTCTTGAAGAGCTTTCTGTAGGCCACTTACTTCATAAGGAAAATAAGGTACCCCTTTGAGCATAAAAGGTGAAGTCTGACCTTCTCTATCTCCAAATTTCATATCAGATGTGAAATCAAAACAAAAAGCTGGTGTACGATTTAGAAAAAAGTACACACCCGCACTAATCAATACAAGCACGAAAGCAACCAAAACAATAAGCTTATTTTTATTACTCTTAGGCATTTCTGTAGACACTGTTTCTGAAGGCGTTGTATTTGTTATAGTTTCCATACCACAAGTATAAGCAAGAACAGAAAGAACGCAACAGAAGTGTCTTAGGCTTGATAAGTTAGATTTTGAGCAAAGAAGCCTCCTTATTTTTACGAGTAACTTATTTCTTAACCTCTTTCACTTTCGTTAGAAGTTTAATCTGAGAAATATCTCTCACTTCCTCGACGTCAAATCTGAGTCGTCCCACCACTTGACCACGTGATGTTTCAATATCGACTCTCCACTTTCCACCACGAATATTTTCTTTAATCGAATAACCTCTATATCCTCCATCCTTACCTCCAACAATCGAAAAAGGAATCTTATTTGATGATATCCATTTTTCTGAAGACTCATCATAATAAGACCAATGATGAATAATAGTTGTTGTGAGCCCAGTAGGAGCAAAAACCGAGCTGTAGAGGTACACAGCATCACCTGGCAAAATATGAACTGTATCAACAGTCCTCAGTGACGAATACCATTTTTGAACTTCGTCAGTCACAATATAGTTTCCACTCGGATCACGAACCACGGAGCGATACGCACCTATGTCTTTAAGAGATAATGGAATTGGTGGAATAATATTGAAAAAATATAAAACATTCAGTACTACAAAAATAAGTCCAACCGATATATACAACTTAATCCTTGCCTCTCTTACTCGCTCAGGTACAAATCTTCCAATAAGTAAAATAGTCATTTTTAGGACTACAAAACTTAGAAAACCAGCTAGAAGGAAGACCCACTCACCCATTCTCTCGAGAAGTATAGGTAATGTAAAAATACTAAAAGAAACAAGCGCAACATAAAAAATAGACATATGAAATGCAAAATTAACATAATGTCTGCGAACAAATTCATTTCCTATCAAAAGGGCTATGAGGAGTAAAAGGAATGGCCAACTAGTAAGAAAACTAGCGCTTCTGATATAGAACACTGCAAAAACACTAAACACCGCACCAAAACAAAACTGCATAAGAATAAGTGAAAGTGTTTTGGTCAAAACGGAAAACTTATTTGACCACCCCTTTCCTTCACACAAATTTACAAATATCACACACACAAGAATCAGAAAAAGATACATAAGAAGCGGTAAAACACTCCACAAATCATCGATGCGATTAAGAGTAAGATTGTCGAACACAAAACCACCAATGAGTGCCAAGGGTGAAATATATGGTTCAAACTTTAAAATTTTTTCTTTAAGTCTTTGGAGCATAAGAGTACTAAGAAATAAGCGTGCCCACCTTCTCCCCTTTCACCAATTTCTTTATATTTCCTTTTGAAAGTAAATCGAATATCACAATTGGAAGTTTATAATCCATCGCCATAGAAATCGCAGCATTATCCATCACAGATATCTCTGTATTGTTCAAAGCCTCAAGATATGAGACTGTTTTCATTTTCTTTGCATCTTTATTTTTCTTTGGATCAGATGTGTAGACTCCGTCCACTTTAGTCGCCTTAAGTACCAAATCACAATCAAGTTCGAGCGCGGTAGAGACTGCGGCAGTATCCGTAGTCACATAAGGATTACCAGTACCACCGGAGACAATCACAACTCTCCCCTTTTCGAGGTGTCGAATTGCACGTCTTCGTATATAAGGTTCTGCCACACTATTGATTTGTATTCGAGTCTGAAGGCGTGCTGATTGACCATGGTGTTCAAGAATATCCACAAGTGTCATTCCATTCATTACTGTTGCAAGCATTCCCATATAGTCTGCCGTTGCCCGTTCAACACCTTTTTCTTTTGCTGAAAGAGATGCTCCTCGTAAGAAGTTGCCTCCGCCCACAACAACCACAATCTGAGCCTTTGTATCACGAACAACTTCTTTAATTTCTTGAGCCAAATTCGCAATAAATTCTGTATCAATACCAAAAGAGTTTTTCCCCGCAAACTGTTCTCCCGAAAGCTTAAGAAGAATTCGTTTTTTCATTAGTTTCTATGATGACATAGAGAGATTTTGAAAGCAAACAAAAAGACGCTCTTGCGAGCGCTTTTGTTTGGGTGCCTACGACCATTACATGGTCAGTACCCACGATTGGATTTTTACTTCGTTTAAATGCAACTCGTAAAAATGCTCAATCGGGTTTCGATTCTCACACGCAAGTGCTCCCCAGCACTTGCTTAGGCACCCAAACAAAAAACAGCCTTCGCTGTTTTTCTTGGGTGCCTAGTGGGAATCGAACCCACAACGCCGGATCCACAGACCGGAGTTTTACCACTAAACTATAGGCACCATATTTACTGTGAACAAATCACGAGTTGATTCTTTATATCAGAAAATCCTATAAAAATCCAGAGAATTGCCTAAAACGCATTCACTGATTAGTATTAGCTCATGAACACACTCATCCATAACCCATACAACTTTACAAAAACTATATATAAAGGAGTTCCTATATACTGGCAAAATATTGAAAACGCACCTTGTATACATATACGAATAGGTCTCACCGTTGGCGCACTTGAAGATGATAATGACAAACTTGGCATCTCTCACCTCTTGGAACATCTCGTATTTGATGGCTCAAAAATATACCCAAACAAGAAAGCAATTAAGGATTTTTCAAAGCAGTTTCTGCTCGATAGTATGAATGCTTACACGAGTTTTTCTGAGACCGTATATCACGGAAAATGTTTGCCTGAAAATTTTCCGCAAGCATTTGAAGGTCTTTGGGACATAGCATTTAATCCCCTTCTTACAAAAGAAAGTCTCGCCGATGAAAAAGATGTTATACGCTCAGAAGCTTGGAATGGATACAAAAACAAACTCTATTCTGAATTTCTAAAAGAGAGTACTAAAAATATTTATGGAAATCACATTAGAGCGAAGATGCCGAGCCCTCTTGGTTTCCCCGGGAGCATAGATGGAATTACAAATATAGAAATAAAAGAGTGGCACAAGAAGCACTATCACAAAGGAAGACTGGTTGTCCTTGTGGCAGGACCAGTCACTGAAAAGAATCTTGCTTATATACAAGCACAAATTGATTCAATACCCGATGGTGACCATAAAGAATTTTCTCGAAAATTAGACTCATTTCCTCTGGCAAAGAATTTACGAATCGTAAAGAAATCAACAGAAATCGGAAATGAGAATGAACAAACAAGTATTAAACTTACTCGAATACTAGGGCGTAATATAGAGAAGGATGAAATTGCTTTTGCGGCAAATGCATTACTTCAAGATATTCTCCATGAAGAACTTCGGCAAAAAAGAGCTCTGTGTTACGGCGTGCAATACGGAGCATATACAAACATGGATATATTCACAAATATTCTGACCTTCAATCTTGATGCAAGCAAAGTAGAAGAAGCTGAAAAAGTAATTTATGAGATTGTCGAAAGTTTTAAAGAAGAAAATAAATGGAAGAAAGAATTTGAACAAGAAAAAAAGATTACTCTTGATCATATACGCGCAAAAGAAAGAACAACGGGCCAAATCGCAGAAAGCAGTATGGAAATGCTTATGGAGGAAGGAAAGATATCAGGAATAGAAGAAATGATTAACAAAGTTTCAAATATTACCTATGAAGAAGTTGCTTCCTACATAACAGAGACGTTTGCGAAGGATAAGGTGCAGGTGACGATAGTAATGCCGTAAAGAACAAATGCGGGAGACTTGACCCCTACTGGGTCAGTACAGCTTTCCTATTTTTTCTGATGGAAATCAGAAAAAATATAGGAGAAGCTTTTCAAGTCTCTATCCGGCAACTGGAGACTTGGGTCTCACAGACCCAGTACAGGTTTTCCATTTTCTGACATGGAAACGCCAGAAAATAAGGAAAACCTTTTCAAGTCTCCCCTACTTACGCCAAATTGTTGGCGTAATCGTGCACAAAAAGAAAATCGCTTTCGTGTGAAAGCGATTTTCTTTTTGTGCACGAGGGGAGACTTGAACTCCCAAGCCGTGAGGCATACGCACCTCAAGCGTACGTGTATACCAATTCCACCACCCGTGCATTTTTACCTCATTTCCCATCTTTTAACTGAGGTAAGAACATCATAGCAGAAAAGGCTTTTTTTTCAACCCTTAAAACAAAAAATCACCCGAGGGGTGATTTTTTTGAATACTACGCAACAACCTCTTCTTTCTTTTCCTTCTCGGCTCGGGTCACGCTCATCTGTCGGCGGATTTCCTTGGTTGCCTTTTCTCGGATGAAGTAAAGCTTTGAACGTCGTACTTTTGATTTTCGAAGGATTTCGATTTCGTCTATTACTGGAGAGTAGAGTGGGAAGATTTTTTCTACACCTACGCCGTCAATTACCTTTCGTACAGTAAATGTCGCACCTGCTTCTGTGCCGTGCTTACATGCAAGAACCAATCCTTCAAACGCCTGAAGTCGGGTCTTGTCACCTTCCTTGATTTTCTGCCATACCTTTACAGTATCGCCAGAACGAATACCAAGAGCCTTTCGCTCGTCCATATTTACCGGAGAAATCTTTACGTTCGTTGCCATAAATAAGAATAATTTATAAATTAAGATTTAGACCTCAAGAATAGAGCAAACAAGACAAAAAGTCAATAGTTATGAGGGAAATAAGGGTCTTAAAGGATTTGAGCAGCCGCTTCCATAAAATCTTGCGGGTACGACGCACGTATAACAACCCTCTTCTCTGCAAATGTTGTAAATGCGAGGCTTGCCGCATGTAAAGCAACACGTTTAAGACCAAAAGGGTTTTCTTTTGAAGAACCGTAAAGCCCATCCCCCACTATCGGAAAACCTATTGATTTTGCATGTACTCGTATTTGATGAGTCCTTCCTGTCTTTGGCACAAACTCCACAAGAGAAATCTCATCAGAAGATTTGAGTGCTCGATACTGAGTAATCGCCTCTCGCATAGTCCCACGAGCCTCATCGCCCACACTCCAGACACGGAAGTCTTCTTTGCCTCGCCCAATGGCCTTATCTATCACCCCTTCTGTCTCACACCTTCCCCAAAGAAGCGCATGGTAGGTTTTGACAACGTCATGACTCTGAAATTGTTTTTGATAATAATCAAAAGCTTCTTGATTTTTTGCAACAAGAATAGTTCCTGAAGTCTCACGATCCAGACGGTGCACAATACCCGCACGTGGCTCAAGTATCTTCCCATCTATTTCAAACATCCCTCCCACCCCATTTAAATATGGATACGCCTCAACAAGAATCGAGACGAGTGTCTGTTCTTTTGTCCGACCATCGCTGTGCACCACAAGCCCTGCCGGCTTATTAATTACTAACGTATCTTTATCTTCATACAGAATTTCTAAATCCATAATGTAGAGAATACTATAAAATGTGAAAAAGAGACATCGAAGAAAAAATCACAAAACATTTTCAAGTCTTCGTATTACAAGCTCAGCATGTCTCTCTGAATTTTGAACATACGTAGAATAATCATCTATTTTCTGAAGCAGATTATTTTCCAACACATAACACACATCCAATCGACAGGCTTCAAGAAGAAATCTATCATGAGACACGAGAATAACTGTACCTTTATAATCTTTTAGCACATCAACAAGAGCCTCCATTGCTTCAAAATCAAGATGATTTGTTGGTTCATCCAGAACAAGAGTGTTTACTTCTGTAAGTGCAAAAAGAGCAATCAGTAGACGTGTTTTCATCCCAGAACTTAAGTGTTCTACAGACGCTTTAATTTGATATTCATTAAATCCATATCGAACGAGCTGATTGTAGACCAGTGCGTGTTCTATCGAAACACGATCTAACAAAAATTGAAGCGGTGACACTTCGGTTTTTAGATTTTCATGTTCCTGCATCAAGTTCCCAATACGTACACCTGTACTTATTTTTTGTGCACCAGAAATAAGTGATATATGAGAAGTAAGCATTTTTAAAAAAGTCGTTTTGCCAGAACCGTTAGCACCAAGTATTGCCACCCTACTTCCTTCAACAATATCAATTGATATCGGACCTAGAGCAAAAGAATAATTCTTATAAAAAGCATCCTCTAGTTTTAATTTAAAATCAGGACCATGTGTCTCATGATCAAAATCAATCCGAAGAGACTTCTTTGTCTTTGGTCTATCGAGAATCTCAATTTTATCAAGCTTTCTCTGAAGAATCCCAGCTTTTCGAGAAGATTTTCCGGCTTTATTTCTCTGATACCCTTGTGCAAACTTATCATTATCAGGAGGGACAAATTTTGCACCAGCTTCACCAGCTTTTTTCTTATCAAGAATCTGTTCCTGTATATTACCAATTTCTTCTTGTTGTAAAGCATAGTTAAACAATTCTTTCTCGTAAGCTTTTTGTTTTGAAATTAAATAATCACTATATTTTCCATTACGGATAATAAGTTTCTTACTACTCTTATCAAGCTCAAACACTTTATTTGCCACAGCGTCTAGAAACTTTCTGTCGTGGGATATGACAATAAAGGTTTTATTTGTTTCTTTTAAAAATGTCTCAAGCCAGACGAGACTTGGTATATCTAAATTATTCGTAGGCTCATCAAGAAAAAGAAGTTCCGCATCCGAAAGGAGCATAGCCACCAAAAGACACTTTGTCTTTTGTCCCCCGCTTAACTCTCCAAATGTGCGATTAAGGTCAATATTACTGAGACCAAAACCATCAAGAAACAAAGAAAGTTCTTTTTGCCTAGAAGACAACTCAAATTTGGAACAAAAATAGTCATGGACACTTATATGATTAATTTCAATCGTTGTTTGTGGCAAATAAGCAAAAGTTAAATCTTTTTTGTATTCAATAGTTCCAAAATCATACTCAACAATACCTGAGAGTGTTTTAAGAAGAGTTGATTTCCCTGTTCCATTCTCACCAACAAGTGCAATTTTGTCACCAATATTCATATCAAAAGATACACCGTCTAGCACAGTAAAAAGACCAAAATTTTTAGACAACTCTCTTACTTTTAACATACGCAATAATGGTAACATTGATATAAAGCATCGAATAGTCACCCTTGATTATTATCACAAAATAAGATAACCTAATCCTGTTCGTGTAATGCGGGATTAGCTCAGTTGGTAGAGCAGCTCATTTACACTGAGAAGGTCGGGGGTTCAAGTCCCTCATCCCGCACAAAAAAAACGGCATATGCCGTTTTTTTCTTGCGAAACAAGTGCTGGGAGCACTTATTGAGGGACTTGAAGCCCGATTAAGCATTTTATTGAGTTTTTAAACGAAAAGAAAATCCAATCGTGGGTACCGAACCTGTAAGGTTCAAGTCCTTGAAAGACGGAGAGCTCAAAAGACTTAGTAACTTGTGAACAAGTCCCTTATTCAACAAAAAAAACCGCCTCGGCGGTTTTTTCTTTTCCTTATCTCGGCAAATGGATAATAAAGGTTGAACCGTGTCCTCTACCCTCAGAGAGAGCCAACACGCTTCCCTTGTGTGCCTCAGCAACACTCTTAACAAACACGAGCCCGTAACCGGTAGAATTAACATTGTAAGACAATGACTCCTCTCCTCGCCCTCCTGTTTTGAATAGTGAAGATTTATCCTTTTCACTTAAGCCTATACCAGTATCCTTAATCTTAAACACCACTTCTTTTTTCGTTGACTCTATAGAAATATCAATTGAGCCCTCGAGGGTATAGTTTATTGAGTTATCAATAAGGTTATGAAGCGCTTCACCGAGCTGAACCTTGTCACCTTGGATTGTATATATTCCAGGCACAGTCGTGTAATGAAGATTTAAACCTTTTGAAAGTGCTTTTGCACGAAGGGATGATACGGCGTCAGTTACAACCTCAGAAAAATCAATTGACTCCATCTTATACTGAAGACCTGAGTTTGCCGCGCTTGCACCTTTCAAGATGTTTTGGACATAACCTATTCCTGTTTCAATTTCATCTAGACCTTTTTGAAGAAGTGGTCGCGCATCTTGTGGTACTGCACCATAATCCCCTCCCAGTATTTCAGCAAATACGTTTTTAATATTTCCAAGTCGTCCCTTAATCTGATGATTCATCACGTAGATAAGGTTTGTTTGGTTTGTATTTGATAATTCCAAAGATTCTCGAAGTGCAATTTCTTTTTTAACACCACGAACTAGCACATATCCAAGGATAGAAACAACGCAAAATGTGATACCTGTGACAATATGAATGACATTAAGGTTTTCGATAAAGACAAGAGAAAGAATAAGTACGCTCAATGTAACGCTCAAGACTTGAGCAGTTATCAACTTAACGTTGAATGATTTAAATCTGAGAATACTGTAAGCAACAAAAGCAACAAACACAGGCATGCCAAAGAGCTTGTATTGTTCATATGCTGGATTAATTGAAAAAATCAAAATAACATTACCAAGAGTGAACGCTGTTAAAAAAATAACAGTACCTAATCCAATACCCAATACTTGAGCACGTTGAGTTCTATCTATACTATTCTTAAAAGATCGAAATAGTATGTACAAGATTGCAACAATAAAAACCACCTCAACCGCATACATATACTGAATCAAAGGACCTTCGATAGCACCTTGATCGCAGGAAGGTGCAAGCCCTTGAACATTTAAAGGGGTGTGCATTAAGAGAACAATTGGAACGAAGGCGCACGCAATGAAAACCTTCTCCTTGAAAGAAATATCGTTTTGATTGTTGGCAAAAACAGAAACAAGATAAAAAGAAGCAGTGTACATAAGCATCTCGACGGGGACAATACTTGCCCAAAAAAATATTACATACTCAGGAGACGGAGAAGCCCATAATACTAAATCAAAATATGTCCAGCATGCGAACATCAATGTGATAAAAAACAAGATACGATTTGTTAAACCTCGTGGATTATTTATAAATACAACAAATCCGAGGATTAACGAGGATACCAAAGGTAGAAAATGAGAATAGTAAATAAACTCAGGAACGTTTGACGAAAAGATGAGAAAAAAGGCACTACCCCAGTCACAACTAAGATTTTCCATATATTTATCTACTTAAAAACTTCTTATAAAACTCACCAGGACTGGGAATCTCCTCTTCTGTTTTGTATGTTACAAAATCTTTCAAGACAACAACCTTGTAATAAGTAAGAATTACGGAAGAAATAATAGAACCGAAAAAAAATACAAAGAAAAGAAAGGTGTAATTTATTGGTTTATTTTTTTTCATTTTTAATCTTTAAATCTTTTTTTAAATGCGACTGCACATAGTGCCTAAAATAAACCCGTTGAAAATATTTTGGAATGTATGGCATGTGTTGTTCAAAAATTTTTGTGGGAACACTATGTATTGAGGTTATCTTTTTTCTACACACCTTGGACTTACAATCACAATCCATAAACCATATAGGATCAGCGTCAGTCATTGAATAATCAATTGTAATTTCCTCACCCTTCTTAATATTTCGCATTGCAACAAGGGTCTTCCGTCCAACAATCGCAGCATTTGGTTCACATGAATGATTTAAATACTGAAAAGGTGTACCCTCTGGGTCTATCCAAAACATACGGCTCAAACCGAACCAATTAGGAATTGAGAGCGCTTCCTCAACAGTTTTTGGTAATTTTATAGCTTGTTTTCCAGCAATATAAGATATACGCACATCTTTTTTGATGTCTTGCGTTGCAAACAAACCAGAACCATTGATTAGACTATTTTTAACCTCAATTTTTTTCATAATTACAATTACATGATACGACAAAAGCTAAAAAAAATAAATTAAGCCATTCTTTTCTTTCTCTTATTTGTTGAGAAAAAGGACATACTTGCATGCAACGCAAGGTTTAGAAGTGGATAAATCATTAAGGTAGTATAGAGACCTTCCTGAAGAAATGTAAGAACTGCAAGTGAGGCATAGGCACCAGACCACACAAGCCACGGGAGGTGGTGCTCGTCGTGAGGATTAACAAAAACATTTCTAAGTAATGGAGCGAATGCTGTTAATGTTGTTAGGTTTGAACCAACCAGAAACAATGTTGTAGCAAGTACTCTTGCTTCACTAGTCACCAAATCAAACGAAGTGAGTGCCCAAGCTATAACATAGAGAATGGTGAGCAACACATCTAGTATAAAAGCTGAAGAATCTGCCTTGTGTTCAGGCCATTTTAAAGTACCCCTCCTCCAGCACACAGATGCAACAACAATACTTAAAAGGGCACAAGAGATTGGTAATATTAAAAGTTCCCAAGTCGCACCTAAATCCCATTCAAGAATAGTAAGTGTTAGCGTACCGTATGCAAACATGAGCCAACCTGTTGGATTTGGATCTATATCCCGTTTTGTAACCTTATATAGATACAATACATATCCTGTAATTTGCAATAATCCTGATAAAATCGCTAGAAAAAACATTAGAAATATTTATTTTAATTAATGGACTTCTATCATTATACACTCCTCACCCAAGAAAGAGTAATCCTCTTAAAAAATCACCCTTTCTAAATTACTTATTCTCCTTCGGCAACGTCACAAAAAATGTCGAGCCCTTACCCTTCCCTTCTGACTCAGCCCAGATGAGACCGTCGTGTGCTTCGACAACTGCCTTCGTAAAAGCCAATCCAAAACCTGTAGAGTTTACATTATAAAGCAATGAATCCTCAGATCGTCCTCCAGGAGTAAAGAGACGAATCATCTCATCTTCAGAAATACCAATACCTGTATCTTTTACAGAAAAGATAATGTGATGCTCATCAGTATCAAGGGTAACAGATACAGAACCTTCAGTTGTAAAAGTGATCGCGTTGTCGATAATGTCAGAAAATGCTTCCGTAAGCTGAACACGATCAATACTGAGAAAATAATTCCCCTCTTTTATGACCACCTTCAATTCAAGTTTTTTTGCTTCTGCACGATGACGCAGAAGTACCACAATTTCAGAAATGAGATTTGAAATATCAATAGGTTCAGTACGAAACACAAGGCTTGTATTCGCTGTATTCGCACGCTTAAGGACGGTGTCTACGTACTCAATACCTGTTCGTACCTCTTCAGCACCCTGATTCAAAAAAGTATTAATAGTATCTGGCACCTTACCATAATCACCACCTAAGATTTCAGCAAAAATATTTTTCAATTTACCAAAGCGCCCCTTGAGTTGATGAGTAAGTGTGTAGATGAGCTTTGTCTGATTTTGATTAGCGACCGCAATCTCAGCCTTAATACTTCGAATAAGACGAGTTCCAAATACGGATATTAGAATCAAAACAAAGGCATTCAAGAAAAGACCGAGTGGGTCAACGATAAAGAAAAATTGAGAAACAACAATGGTAGCAAGTGTCCACACAAGGAACTGTGCACTAATAAGCTTGAGTTGGAATGGATCATACTTAATCAAAAGCCTACCAAAAAACACCAGAAAAAGTGGCATGCTAAAAAGTCCATAAAGACCGTATACATAAGCATCTTCAAGGCCTTCGTAGTTTGCAAGAATATTCGCAAGGAATGTTGCGCAGAAGAAAGTAAACAAAAACACAAACATACTAATCGTAGCAGACATAATTTGCTTCTTAGTAAGAATGTCTTTTGCTTTTTTATACTCCCCTCGTCCAAGGGCAATAATGAGAAGGATAAAGAGAGCCTTCACAATATATACATAGTTCACAGCAAAACCCGTCGTCTCTGATGCTTCACAGATCGGCACGTGGTATGTGGATAGGTTAAAACCAAAAAAAGTGGTTACAAGAGTCGGTGCAATAATCAAAAGCCCGGCCATTTTTTGAATAGGCGGCAAATCTTTTCCAGTAAAAAATACATAAAGAAAATAGTAACTAAAGAGAAAAAAAGAAAGTGCAAAAAGATCTACCGGTGACCACGCCGCCATGATAAAAGCCGAACCCCCAAACAGTGTCCATGAACCGAGGTCGAACATGCTCCAGAGGGCGAATAGAAGACACACAGAAAAAAGGAGTAAGGCTTCCAATTTCTTTGGTTTACGGTCTTTATATACCCGATACAAGAGACTCCCTGAGAACAACAAACCGAGCAGTGCAGGTAAAATATGGGATGAAAATACCAATAAGGGCGAAACTTGGTTTAAAAAATAATCATAACAGTACTGAACAAAAGTGAAAGAAAACATAGCATTAATTTGTTTTTAGTAGACACCCTTCCCCTTCCTGCTTATTAAGCTCACTACAAAAAATTTCCTCACAACCTGATTTGTTGTTACAAGTAAACTGAGGACAAGAGCGTTCCTCCAAACAAATAGGTGTGTCCGAAGCTTTTAATTTTATTTTATAGTAAGGACCTATATCACAAGTCTCCTCTTCACCACACGTTGACACAAAGCAAGAATGAAGAGTCGGGTCACATGGAAGAGTTGTATCAATCTCAAAATTCCTATCAAAGAAATAGACTTTGATACCATGACCCGCAACTACAAAAAGCAGACCGAGAAAAAGAAAAATGAAATACTTTGGGTTACTTAGCATTTACAGAGTATATCAAAACGTCTTGCACTTAACTATCTCATCCTGTGAGATAGTTATACGACCAACGGTTTTTATAGATAATCTTATAACCACAAACATAGTGGTCATAAATCTTAAAGCAGAGCTGTTTCGAGTTCTTTCCGAAGATACTCTTGATCCATATCAATTCCAATAAAAACTATTTTTTGCTCAGCGTTGAGAGTACCGTCTTTGCGTTTTTGCCAATAACCGTAAGGGTCGAGATTTATAATATTACCCGCATGACTCCACATAAGAGCCATCAGAGGCTTTTCATCGGTCCATGCAAAACCTTTTGAACGGATAACACCTTTCAATTTATCCCCATTCAAGATATCTAATAATTTTTCATGTGAAAACTGTCGCTTTGTCTGAAAAACAAAACTTGAAATACCATACTCTTCCGTCTCAGGTACATGCTCTCCACGTATCTCCTTAAGCCACCCAGCGTTTGTGGCTGCTTTTTTCATACTAAACAAATTTGTATTAAAAATACTTTCAATCGAGATGTTACCCCTAGAAATCTCATACACCTTCGCACCAGGATTAAGTTTTTCAATAATTGCCCTAACTTTCTGCACTTCTCCTGCTGTCGATATATCTATTTTTGATAGTAAGATTACATCAGCAAATTCAATTTGGTCAGTTAAAAGATGTACAATCGTCCTTGTGTCTTCATTCGAAAGCCCTATTTTTTTATCAACGAGAGTATCCGATGTTTCATAGTTTTTAAGAAAATGTTTAGCATCAACAACGGTTACCATCGTATCTAGCCGAGCAAGATCCATGAGAGTCTTTCCCTGTTCATCTTCAAACGTAAATGTCTCAGCGACAGGAAGCGGTTCGGAAATTCCACTTGATTCAATCAGAATAGCATCAAACTTCCCTTCTGAAGCCAGTTTTGACACTTCCTTAAGTAAGTCTTCTCGCAAAGTACAGCAAATGCAACCATTCGACATCTCAACAAGTCGCTCTTTTGTACGATCAAGTACCACCTCGTTATTTTTTACCAGCTCAGCGTCAATATTGACCTCGCTCATATCATTTACAATAACAGCGACGCGAAGGCCTCCTCGATTAGTAAGCACGTGATTAAGTACCGTAGTCTTCCCCGCACCGAGGAAGCCAGAAAGGACAGTAACAGGTATTGGTAATTTCTTTTTCATACAAACAAATTAACGTATATTTTATTTAAATGCAAATAGATTGCATTTAAATAAAACATACGTACGGCACACCTTTTCTTTTTTTCGTGTGGAAAGACTCAAAAATGTAGAAGAAGGTTTTTGATTCCAACCAGAGAGTTTCCTAAACTCTCTTCCAGGGGCACAGTGCAAAAAACCAGCATGATAATCATGCTGGTTTTTT
>JACCDZ010086795.1_pt1 | contig 26222 bp, 22 predicted proteins | sample 7449551 | NCBI WGS metagenome assembly JACCDZ01 (sample SAMN15323452, study PRJNA562643) | freshwater metagenome | isolation source: river surface water | place: USA:Blue River Watershed | collected 2017-08-18 | reverse complement strand
GTTCAAATGGCGATTCAGCGTTTAATTGGTTTTGGGAAAAAAGAAGAGTTTAAGGAAATTTTGGCAATTTTAAGAAGGCAGAACCCTGATAGGATAAGGGTTCTGTGAAATTTGTCGTGTACAGAGCGTGTTTTTACATATTTTCATACAAAAACCTTGATCAAAACAAACAGATTCATCCTAAGAAGTTTGTATTTACACTCTATAATCATTAGATTCAATTATAAATCAGTTGTATAGGCTAAAGTCTATCTTCGCCAATATGACAACCCATGTTAAAACATTGCACGTGATTGCTCTGCTCGACACGTTGCAGCAAGATCAAAAGTGTTCGTCATAAAATTCAAAATTTGTTAGGTGTTCAAACGTGGCTAAATCTGTACTTGTAATTAACTGTGGTTCATCTTCAATCAAATACGCGCTTATCTCAGAACGCCGTGAAGATCGTATTTATGGATTAGCAGAAAACTTAGGTTCTGCTGAAGCGCGGATCAAAGGCGTTACGATTGGTGGTGAACCACTTGAACTTTCGATTCCACATGCAGATCACGCCAAAGCACTTGAAACTCTTCTTGCACGTTTAGCGAACTACAATCCACAAGCGATTGGTCATCGTGTTGTTCATGGTGGCAATTTAACCAAAGCAGAACTATTAAAACCTGAAATTGTAAGCCGCATCGAAGCTGCAACACCACTTGCACCTTTGCACAATCCTGCACATTTGATTGGGATTGAAGCAACCATGCGTTTGTTCCCTGAATTACCTCAGGTTGCTGTATTTGACACTGCATTCCATCAAACCATGCCTGAACACGCGTATCGTTATGCTTTACCACAAAATTTATATACTGAACACCATGTCCGTCGCTATGGTTTTCATGGAACAAGCCACGCTTATGTGACTGAACGTGCAAGTGAACTCGCGGGTGCAAAAAATCAAGGGGGCTGGCTCAGTGCTCACTTAGGCAATGGTAGTTCAACTTGTGCGGTGTGGAATGGTCAAAGTCTTGATACTTCTATGGGCATGACTCCATTAGAAGGTGTAGTGATGGGTACACGTAGTGGTGATGTTGACCCAAGCCTACATTTATTCCTTGCAAGTAATTTAGGCTGGAGTATCCAGAAAATTGACAGTATGTTGAATAAAGAAAGTGGCTTGCTTGGCTTATCTGGTCTGTCAAACGACATGCGTACTTTAGTTGAAGCTTCGGGTAATGGTCATGAAGGGGCAACACTGGCGATTGAAGTATTCTGCTATCGTTTAGCGAAATCATTATCTGCTTTGAGCTGTGGTTTACCGCGTTTAGATGGTTTAGTTTTCACAGGTGGAATCGGTGAAAACTCATCTTATGTTCGTGAAAAAACCTTGGCTTATCTACCGCACTTTGGTTTGCAATTTAGTGCAGAAAAAAATAATGCGTTAGCACGCGGCACTGAAGGTCGAATCGATAATGGCACAGGTCCACAAATTTGGGTTGTACCTACAGACGAAGAAGGACGCATTGCGAAAGAAACGCGTCAAGTCATTGAACAGCTCGCTTAATTCACAAAAATTTAGATAAATTTTAAGGTTCTTATGAATACGATTTTACTGATTCCAACAGGTGAAGGGGTTGGTCTTACATCTGCCTGTTTAGGAATGATCTACGCTTTAGACTGTAAAGGGATTAATGCTGGTTTTCTTAAACCATTTTCTCAATTAGCAGATTCAACCGTTGATCGTACTGCAACACTTTATCGTCATTTATTTCAGCATCATTCGGTTGAACCGATTGCTTATGAAAGATTGACTCAACTGATTGCATTAGGTGAGACAGATGAATTGCTTGAAGAAGCTGTTGCACTGCATCGTAAAATCTCAGCCAATCATGATGTGATTATTGTAGAAGGACTTGTTCCAAATGGACAAGATCACTTTGCCAGTGAAATTAATGCCGCACTTGCACAAGCACTCGATGCCCAAGTCGTTTTAGTCAGCACAGCAGATTTAGCTGACCCACGTAAAACAGCTGAAAAAGTTGATGCGCATTTGCGTCAATTCGGAGGTGCTGCATCACCGCGCACCACAGGCGTTTTATTTATGCGAACCAAAGGCCTTCCTGAAGGTACAGCAGCAATTCCTGTCACACTTGATCCAAGTTTGCGTTTAGATAAGCAAATTGCTGAATTTTCAATACAATTACAACGTTACAATCGTTTTATTGGCACAAGTGAATTACCTATCATTGGTTTAGTACCATTCAGTAATATTCTAAGCGTACCGCGTAGCTTAGATATTGCCACTGTTGTGAATGGTACGTGGTTAAATGAAGGTGAAGCAAAACAACGCCGTATTTTACATACCAGTTTAATCGCATCGGATATTGAAGCCGAATTACATAAATTTGTTGCTGGCGAACTCATCATTAGTGCATCTCAACGTACAGATGCCCTACTTGCAGCAAGTCTTGCAAGCAGTAATGGAATTCCTTTGGCGGGTTTAGTTTTAGCTGAACAAGCCGCTCCAGCCGCGAATATTTTAGAATTCTGCCAAGGTGCTATTAAACAAGGTCTACCAATTTTACACACTTCGCTAGACACATTAGAAACAGCACAACGCCTATATCATTTTGGCAATGAAATTCCCGTAGATGATATTGAGCGTGCTGAACAAGTGACGCGTTTTGTTTCAAGCCATCTTGATAATAGTTGGCTCGATCAACATACCCAGAACAACCTGAATCCACGATTATCTCCATCTGCATTCCGCTACGAGCTGGTACAAAAATCGATTGCTGCGAAAAAACGCATTGTACTACCTGAAGGTGATGAACCTCGTACTGTACAAGCCGCAGCGATTTGCCAATCACGTGGTATTGCTGAATGTATTTTATTAGCGAAACCTGAAGCTGTTGCTGAAGTTGCTAAAGCACGTGGTATTCAGCTTCCAGCTGATCTGCAAATTATTGATCCGGATAGTATTCGTGACCAATATATTGAACCTATGGTTGAATTACGCAAAGGTAAGCTAGATGCATTACAAGCAAAAGCACAGCTCCAAGATACTGTAGTCCTTGGTACAATGATGTTAGCACTTGATCAAGTCGATGGCTTAGTATCTGGCGCAATTCATACCACTGCCAATACCGTTCGACCTGCATTTCAATTGATTAAAACAGCCCCGAACTACTCATTAGTTTCATCAATCTTCTTTATGTTGTTGCCTGATGAAGTTTATGTCTACGGCGATTGTGCAATTAATCCAGATCCAAATGCGGAACAGCTTGCTGAAATTGCGATTCAATCTGCAGACTCTGCTAAAGCCTTTGGTCTTGATCCGCGTATTGCCATGATTAGTTATTCAACAGGTACGTCAGGCGCAGGTGCCGATGTTGAAAAAGTGGCTGAAGCAACCAAGATCGCCCAACAACGTCGTCCTGATTTACTGATTGATGGGCCTCTACAATACGATGCGGCTTCAGTTGAAAGCGTTGGACGTCAAAAAGCACCTGAATCTAAAGTTGCGGGTCGTGCCAATGTATTTATTTTCCCTGATCTCAATACTGGTAACACTACCTATAAAGCAGTACAACGTGCAGCGAATGTGGTCAGTGTCGGTCCAATGCTACAAGGCTTAAACAAGCCCGTAAATGATTTGTCTCGCGGTGCTTTGGTTGATGATATTGTGTTTACCATTGCCTTAACGGCGATTCAGGCAGCGCAACAGGATTAAATCACGATCCTGATATTATAAAAAACCATCTACCAGATAAAAAGTAGATGGTTTTTTATTAGACTTGTTTTTCCATGCGGCCAGCCACACATAAGGAAAACTAAAAATTTCAACACGTCTCCTGCCTATTTAGACCTTTAGCCAAATCTAAGCTAAAACTCCCACATTCATTGCTTTTTGTCATATAATTTAGCCCGCCAGCTAATCGCCCGCTCAAGAGAAATTTGATATGACAACGATCATCAAACAAGATGACTTGATTACATCAATCAAGGATGCCCTGCAGTTTATTTCTTACTATCACCCACAAGACTTCATCCAAGCGATGAGCCGTGCTTATGATCGTGAAGAAAACAAAGCTGCAAAAGATGCTATTGCCCAAATCCTGATCAACTCACGTATGTGTGCTGAAGGTCACCGACCAATCTGTCAGGATACAGGGATCGTTAACGTTTTCCTTGAAGTCGGCTTAGATGTAAAATTTGATTTAACCATGAGCTTGGATGATGCTGTAAACGAAGGTGTACGCCAAGGTTACCTAGAAAACTCAAACGTACTCCGTGCTTCTGTTTTAGCAGACCCAGCTTTTGGTCGTAAAAATACCAAAGACAATACCCCTGCCGTGATTCACTACAAACTCGTTCCTGGTAATAAAGTTGATATTACTGTTGCAGCGAAGGGTGGCGGTTCAGAAAATAAATCTAAACTTGCGATGTTAAACCCATCTGATTCAATTGTGGATTGGGTACTCAAAACTGTTCCAACGATGGGTGCAGGCTGGTGTCCACCAGGTATGCTCGGTATCGGGATTGGTGGTACTGCTGAAAAAGCGATGATGCTTGCAAAAGAAGCATTGATGGAAGAAATCAACATGGACGAATTACTTCGTCGTGGCCCACAAAACAAAATGGAAGAACTCCGTATTGAGATCTTCGAGAAAGTGAATGCGTTGGGTATTGGCGCACAAGGTCTTGGTGGTTTAACTACAGTACTTGATATTAAAATCAAGGACTACCCATGTCATGCAGCAGGTAAGCCTGTTGGTATGATTCCAAACTGTGCTGCGACTCGTCATGCACACTTCCAATTAGATGGTACAGGCGTTGCACACATTCAAGCACCTAAACTTGAAGACTACCCTGCTGTAACTTGGGACTCTTCTCAATCTAAGCGTGTGAATCTCGACACGATCACTCAAGAAGAAATGAACTCTTGGAAACCAGGTGATACATTACTTCTTAATGGCACCATTTATACAGGTCGTGATGCTGCACATAAGCGCATGGTTGACATGTTAAATAATGGCGAAGAACTTCCAGTCGACCTCAAAGGTAAATTCATTTACTACGTGGGTCCAGTCGATCCAGTTGGCGATGAAGTCGTTGGTCCTGCAGGCCCGACAACCGCAACCCGTATGGATAAGTTCACTCGTCAAGTGTTAGAAGCGACTGGTTTGTTCGGTATGATTGGTAAAGCGGATCGTGGTCCAGCGGCTGTTGAAGCAATCAAAGACAATAAAGCAACTTACTTAATGGCTGTGGGTGGCGCTGCTTACCTCGTGTCTAAAGCAGTTCGTGAAGCTGAAGTCGTTGCTTTTGCAGACTTAGGTATGGAAGCCATCTACAAATTCGTAGTTGAAGATATGCCTGTTTCTGTTGCAGTTGATGTGAATGGTACGTCTATCCACGCGACTGCGCCAAAAATCTGGCAAGCCAAGATTGGCAAGATTCCAGTTGTGGATGCTGCCGCTCAATAATACTCATACAATAATCCTAGCCGAATCATCCTATTCGGCTATTTTTTTGCCTAAAGCATCTGTTAAATTATAAAAAACAATAAGGATAACAAGATGAATAAAACAATATCGATCCTAATAATGAGTCTTTGCTGTGTAATGGCAACAGAAAATACATTTGCCAGTCCTGCTCAAAAAAAATCTGTAAAAGAACTAATTAAACTCAGTGATTTAGAAAACCTTTTACATTCGTCTCTAGATGAGATGCAGCCTGCATTAGACTCTAAAGCCGAAAGTATGCTTTTAAAAATTTTGGGTAAAGAGAAACTGACAACCAATCAAGAACATCTAGCACTTGTAGAACTCAGTCAATTATTAAAAGACACAAGTTCAAAAATGTTTATGCGGCCTGAAACATTACAAGCAATTGAGCAAATTTATACAGAAACACTGAGTGAAGAGGAAGTACAAGCTTATTTAAAATTTTTGCGAACGCCAGAAGGAAAATCAATCAACCAAAAAAATTTAACAATTAGCAGCAATGTTTTTCAATACATGAATAATTTAAATCAAAAGACCTTAAATGATCCTGAGCAAAATTTAAAACTCAAAGAGCAGCTTTTAAGCATCATCAAACCCTTAATTCAAGATGAATAAACGCTGCTCAATATTAACTACCACGTCAATGGATTCCAAAGTTTAAATGGCTTAACCAATAAGACCTCAGATTTTTCATCATACTTAGCTGGCTTTAACTCTTGAGGCTTAGACCGAATTTTACCTGAGGTATCTTGTGCCACAAAGTTATAGCTTGATGATTTTAGGCGGGTAAAGGCAATTTCCTGATGTGCGACTTTATCGGGCATGATCATAAATGGTCCCGTATGTTCGCTGCGAGAAATCTTATTTTCTTCATCATATTTAATAAAATAAGTTTGTGATGCATCAACCGTGAAATCTAAATACTTTGGTTTTTGGAAATGCATACCAGCCAATGGGCGGCTCACACTCAAACGATAGGTACCTGCTGGTAGTTCCACCCAATAATAGTGATTATGCAATAGGCTTGGGATTCGATGCCCATTAATAAATAAGTTTGCTGCTGCAATTTCTTGACGATTCCAACGTGTATCTGGACGATACAAATAAACCACCGCGGCTTGTTCATTTTGTGGTTTGATCGGTGTGTAAAATTGACCTAATTTTTGATTGACCCATCCACCAACAGTAAAACCTCCCACATGATACTGATCAAGCAGACCTGGCTCTTTTGTTGTATCTACTGGAGGTAAAGTTGCTGTGAGTGTTGTCGTATTTTCTTCAACTGTCTTATGACTTTGACAACCAGCCAATACCCCTGCACAACATAATGACAATATTAAATAACGCATGATATCCCTCAAGGCGTTTTCTTGGATTTATTTTTAACAGCGCAAAACTATGCGGATTTTCCAATTTTTAAGATTAACACCTCATTAATTAATTGCAAATAAAAAAAGCATGAAAAGTCTAAGCTTTCATGCTTTTTAGATGAATGAGAATTAAGCAGATTTTGAATCAATAACTTTCAAATCTTTCTTTTCAACTAATTCAGGTGTTGTCACTTGTGGTAAACGTTCAGCTTTAAATGTTGGCTTAGCTGTACCATTAATTACAGCTTCATCCACAATAACCGCCCCCACATCACTACGACTTGGTAAGTCATACATGGTTTCTAGCAAAACGTTTTCTAAAATTGAACGTAAGCCACGCGCACCCGTATTTCGCTCAAGTGCTTTCTTCGCTACAGCACGCAATGCAGATTCATCAAAGACAAGATCAACATTTTCCATCGTGAAAAGATACTGATATTGGCGAGTTAATGCATTTTTAGGCTCTGTCAGAATTTGCATTAATGCTTCTTCATCCAGTTCTTCTAAAGTTGCAATCACAGGCAAACGACCAATAAACTCAGGAATCAAACCAAATTTGACTAAATCAGTTGCTTCGACTTGACGGAACAACTCAGAGACTTTTTTACTGTCATCCTTATTCTTCACATCAGCCGTGAATCCAATACCGCCTTTCTCTTGACGTTGCTGTACAATTTTCTCTAAACCAGAGAATGCACCACCACAAATAAATAAAATATTTGAGGTATCAATTTGAATGAATTCTTGTTGCGGATGCTTACGACCACCTTGTGGCGGAATAGAAGCAACGGTGCCTTCAATCATTTTCAATAATGCTTGTTGTACACCTTCACCCGATACGTCACGAGTAATTGATGGATTCTCCGATTTACGGGTAATCTTATCAATCTCATCAATATAGATAATACCTTTCTGCGCTTTTTCTACATCGTAGTCCGCTTTCTGCAATAACTTTTGTACGATATTTTCAACATCTTCACCCACATAACCCGCTTCTGTGAGTGTCGTTGCATCTGCCATGGCAAAAGGAACATCCAATAAGCGTGCAAGTGTTTGCGCAAGCAAGGTCTTACCTGAACCTGTTGGTCCAATCAACAAGATATTACTTTTCGCAATCTCAATATCTTGATGTGCATGATGCGACTGACCAACTTTCAAACGCTTATAATGATTATAGACCGCAACAGATAGTGTTTTCTTTGCAACATCTTGTCCAATGACATATTGATCCAACGCAGCACGTATCTCATGTGGTTTAGGCAAAGCTTTAGTCGCCCAGTCACCTGCTTCAACTTGTTGACTGGTTTGCACTAAATCTAAGCAGACATCCACACACTCATTACAAATATATGCGTCCTCACCTGCAATCAATTTTCCAACTTCAGATTGTGTCTTACCACAAAATGAACAATGCTTTTGTCCTTGAGGATGTTCGGACATATTTACTCCACAACTTAAATCTTAAAAACTAGGGACGTTTGCTTAATACTTGGTCAACTAAACCATATTCTTTAGCTGCTTGTGCAGTCATAAAATTGTCACGATCTGTGTCACGTGCAATTCTTTCATAATCTTGACCACTATGCTCAGCCATCAGACGGTTTAGACGCTCTTTGATATAAAGAATTTCACGTGCATGAATTTCGATATCAGACGCTTGACCACGGAAACCACCGAGTGGTTGGTGAATCATCACGCGTGCATTTTCAAGACAGTAACGTTTTCCTTTAGCACCGGCATTCAATAAGAATGCACCCATTGAAGCCGCTTGTCCCATGCAATATGTAACAACATCTGGCTTAATAAACTGCATAGTGTCATAAATTGCCATACCAGCAGTTACTGAGCCTCCCGGTGAGTTGATATAAAGATGGATATCTTTCTCTGGATTCTCAGCTTCCAGAAACAACATCTGCGCAACGATAAGATTCGCCATGTTATCTTCCACTTCACCAGTCAAGAAGATCACACGCTCACGTAACAAACGTGAAAAAATATCAAATGAACGCTCACCACGTGATGACTGCTCAACGACTACAGGAACTAAAGCATTTTCAATTGTTGGAACATACATATGTTTATTTATTCCTAAATTATTGTGACTCGATCATGCCAACAATATGAGGGATAATCGCTGAAATTGCAAAAGGTTCAACCCTAAATATTCGACTATTTAGACTAAAAGCTGGCAATTTTTCGATAAATTAACACTTTCATAACACGGATAAAAAAAGGCGCATTAAGCGCCTTTCTTCTGAACTTTTAAAAGATTAGCCACGACGAGCTTGTTGTTCTTTTAATAAGTCTTCGTAACTTACTGGAACATCTTTTACTTTAGCAGCAGCTAAAATGTGATCAACAACTTGGTCTTCTAACACAACTGCTTCGATTTGAGCACGTTGTTGTTTGTCATTTTTGAAGTATTCAACCACTTCTGTTGGATCTTCATAAGAAGAAGCCATGTCATCGATGTAAGCTTCAACACGTGCTTGATCAACTTCAAGTTTAGCATCAGCTAATACTTTGCTAACCAATACACCAAGCTTCACTGATTTTTCAGCTTGTTCTTTGAACAACTCATCTGGAAGCATGCTGCTATCAAATGCACCTGCACCTTGAGCACCAAACTGTTGAGTGAACTGTTGAATCATTTGTTGACGTTGACGGTCAATTTCTTGAGCAACCATAGAAGCTGGGACTTCAATTTCATTTGCAGCGACAAGTGCATCAAATGTAGCTTGTTTAACTTGGTTACGAAGACCGTTGCGAACTTCACGTTCCATATTTTTACGAACGTCAGCTTTTAACTTATCTACGCCTTCTTCTTCAGTTAAACCAAAGATTTTTAAGAATTCAGCATCAATCTCTGGAAGTTTTTGTTTTTCAACAAGCTTCACAGTGATTTTGAATTGAGCTGCTTTACCCGCTAAGTTTTCAGCTTGGTAATCTTCAGGGAAAGTAACATCAATCACTTTCTCTTCGCCTTTCTTCATCCCGATGATGCCATCTTCAAAACCAGGAATCATACGACCAGAACCAAGAACAAGTTTAAAGTCTTCAGCAGCACCGCCTTCAAACTTCTCGCCATCAACTGTACCTTCAAAATCGAAAGTCACTTGCATGTCTTTTTTCGCCATGCCTTTAGTTTCAGTCCAAGAAGCACGTTGTTTTTGCAAGTTTTCAATCATTACATCAACATCAGCATCGTTGATTTCTGATGATTTACGATCAATCTCTAAGTCAGCAAAAGCTTTCACTTCTACTTCTGGATAAACTTCTACAGTCGCTTCAAAAACTAAAGCGTCATCTTTGTTTTCAACTTTTTCAATGTTCGGCATGCCGACCGCATTGATTTTTTCTTGTTGAATTGCTTCGAATACTGTGTCACGAATGATGTCATTCACAACTTCTTGATAAATGCTCGCACCATATTCACGGCGAACAACATTTAAAGGCACTTTACCTGGACGGAAGCCGTTGATCTTCACAGTTTTGGCAGTGCGTTTTAAGCGAGCTTCAAATTGCTCGTTAACACGGCTCGTCGGTACAGAAACATTTAAACGACGGGCAACGCCCGAAACCGCTTCAGTCGTTACTTGCATGGCTTCCTCGATATATAGTTAGTAGTAACATTTTTAAAAGTGCCACATTATATGACAACTTTCTAGATATACAAAATCAGATGATCAAAATTCCCTATTTTTCCTAATTTGCCAGAAAAACAATATTTAAATTCTCAACCTAAAAAATCAAACTAACAATTTTAAAATAATCATTTAAGTATAAAAAACATAGCATTAAACAAATCAATCGTTAATACTGATTTTCATTATCAAAAACAAGTATAATACCAATTATAAAATTAAATTATAAATATCATAAGCTTAAGCCTATACAATTCATTATATAGCCAAAATCACAATTGATAATAATAATGATTATCATTAGACTTATCGCAAAATGTTACATAGCTTAACAATCTACTCACTTTTACTACATTTTTGTGGACGTTTAAAAAGATCAAAAGCTCTGTCATTCATCTGTTTAATTTCGGGGGGTTCTCTCATGGCAAAAATCAAAAGCCGTAAACATATTGCTACAACACCGTTAGTTGCACTTGCAGCAAGTCTACCTTTAGCCAGTCATGCGGCAACTAAAGAAGAAAAAGTGACTCAACTTCCAACGATTGAAGTGAATGCAGAAAATACTTATAAAGCGGATAAAGTAAGTTCACCAAAGTACACACAACCTTTGGTTGATACACCTCAAACGATTAGTGTCATCAAAAAAGAAATTTTAAAAGAACAAGGTGCAACTTCACTGACAGATGCCTTGCGTAACACACCAGGCATTACCCTACAGTTAGGTGAAAATGGTAATACCAGCGCGGGAGATTCTTTCCAAATGCGTGGTTTCGATACCAAAAACTCGATTTATGTCGATGGTATCCGTGACATTGGTGCAATTAGTCGTGATGTTTATAACCTTGAACAGATTGAAGTGGTTAAAGGTCCTTCTGGTGCAGAAGCAGGTCGTGGTGGAGCTGGTGGTTACATCAATTTATCAACCAAGTTACCACATGCGGAAAACAGCAGCGAAGTTTCAGCGACATACAACACAGCAGAACATAGCCGTTTGGCTGCCGATATTAACCAAGCAATCAATGAAAGTACGGCTGTACGTTTGAATGTTATGGGGAAACAAGGTGGCGTTGAAGATCGTGACTATATTGAACAAAATGGTTGGGCAATCGCACCAGCTATTGCTTTTGGTTTAGATTCTGACACGCGTTTCTATCTATATTCACAACATATCAAACAAAATAACATTCCTGATGGTGGTATTCCAACCATTGGCATGGATGGTTTCTATTATGGCTATTCATCTAATTATGAATATGATAGCAAGTATCCTTTTGACTCTAAAGACAAAACATTAAGAGATACAATTCGAGCAGATATTAACAACTCAGCAGATGCAAAGAAAATTAATGCGGCTTTAGCAAAAGCATCTGCAGTTGACCGTACCAATTTCTACGGCAATGTTAATGATCATGAAGATATTACAGCCAATATGGTCTCTGCAAAAATTGAAAGTGATCTCTCTGAAAATATCAAATTCACCAATATTTCACGTTTTGGTAAAACTGAAATGGAACGTGTATTGACTGGTGTCAATACGATTACAGTTCCATCTGTAAATGTCACAGTGAATACAGATAAAACTTATAGCTATAAATTTAATTATAAGACCCTTGATTTATCTAACCCAGATACTTTTACAGTTGCTCGCACCCGCCAAGGCTTAGATCAAACCAATAAAATACTTGCGAACCAAAGCACATTGAATATCAATGTAAAAACTGGTGACATTGAGCATAATATTGTTGCTGGTTTAGAGCTATTACAAGAACAGCAGTACAACAAGACTCGTAATGTACAAATACCAGGTCAGGTAGCCCCAACCATTCCAGCTGCCAATTTATACAACCCAAACCGAGATACAGTATTACCTGATTTGGTTTACACAGGCGGATATACAGACGCACAAACGGATACAGCGGCACTTTATTTGTTTGACACACTCAAATTTGGTGAACGTTTTCAGTTAAATGGTGGTGTCCGCGTCGATTATTTTGATACTAAATATGATGCACTCGAAGTAAATACGGATTCAACGACATCTAAAATTACAGAAGTAAAAACAAATTTAAAAGTACATGATACCTTGGTTAGCTGGAAACTCGGTGGTGTATTTAAACCAACAACCGAAAGTAGTGTTTATGCATCTTATGCTAAATCATTAACCCCTCCAGGAACGGGCTTTGTATTAAGTAGTGCTTCAAATTCAGTCAATGCTGTAACCAACAACCCATCAACCAAACCTCAAGAAACACATCATTATGAGATTGGAACCAAATGGGTTTTAAATGACGATAAAATCATTTTAACTGCCGTGGCTTACCATACAGAGAATGAAAACCAAATCACTCAAGATCCAATCAGTTTAACGTATATTCCTGAAGGCAAAATAACGGTTAAAGGCTTAGAACTTGGTGCTGTTGGACAAATTACACGTGCATGGAATGTCTCTGCTGGTGTTGCTTATATGAACACAGAGCAGGAAAATCAGCAGACCTATAACTCTACAACCAAAACATGGACATATACCGATGGCGTTCGTTGGTCGCCAGATTGGACTGCTTCTTTGTGGACAACGTATAGCGTTTCTGGCTTTAAAGCAGGTATTGGTGCACGTTATGTAGACGAACAAAAACGTTTGATTACCAATAGCGCAACGCCTGTAGCGATGCCAACTATTCCATCTTATGTGGTATTTGATGCAATGGCTGCCTATACCTTTAACAAAAATGCTTCTGTGAATCTAAATGTTTATAACTTAGCTGATAAAGACTACATTAGTGCTTTAAATAATGGCGGTAGTCGTTTCGTACTTGGTCAGCCACGTTCTGCTGCCTTAACCTTTAACTACAAATTCTAAGTCATTTTATTTAATTCATCATGATTGAATAAATGAACACAGCCTGTCAAAAAAGCTATAATTTTTGACAGGTTGTATTTTTTGGAAGATTCAAAATATGATGTTGCATATCCCCCAAGTACTCAATAAGCATCAAGTTGCTGAGCTACGCGAACAAATACAACAACAATCAGTTTGGATTGACGGTACACATAGTGCAGGTCCACAAGCACAAAAAATTAAAAATAATTTACAAGTCGATATACAGAGCGATGTATATGAATCTATTAGCCATTCTGTTTTGAATGCATTACAACAAAATCTGCTTTTGCGTTCAGCTGCCCTCCCTAAACATACGTTATTGCCAATGTTTAACTGCTATCAAAATCAAGGCAATTATGGCAACCATGTTGATAATTCGATTCAATATTCTGCAAAAACAGGGCAAATGATTCGTACTGATGTGTCTATTACCGTCTTTTTATCTGAACCTGATGAATATGAAGGTGGGGAACTGATTATCGAAGATACTTATGGCAGCCATGAAGTCAAACTCGATGCAGGAGATGCAATTGTTTACCCAGCAACAAGTTTGCATCGTGTTGAACCTGTGACCCAAGGACGTAGAATCGCAGCATTCACATGGATTCAAAGCATGGTTAAAGATGACTGGCAGCGAACGATGCTATTCAATTTAGACATGACTATTATCAAACTCAGACAACAATTAGGCGATACAGAAGAAGTTGTTAGTTTAACCAGCCATTATCATAATTTATTAAGACAATGGGGGGATTTATAATGCATGACCAGATCCCTACACCCGCTTTGAATACTATTCCTTCGTATATTCAAACCATTCACGACTATCAACAACAAGCTCAGCGACATGTTTCTGAAGATGTTTGGGGATACTTAAATGGTGGAGCGATGCATGAAATTAGCGTGCAAAATAATTGCCAACAATTTCAAAATATTCAACTGATTCCTAGACATCTAAACGACTTAACACAAGGTAATACTCGTTTTCATTTATTTGGGATGGAATATCCGCATCCTATTTTTCTTGCACCGATTGGCCACCAAGCACTTTTTCATCCTCAAGCAGAAGCTGCATCTGCTCTCGCAGCTGAACTTATGCAAAGTAACTTGGTATTAAGTACATTCACAAATACACATATGGCACAGTTGAAACTAGAAAACCCGTATAAATGGTTTCAATTGTATTGGCAGGGATGCAGAGAAAAATCGTTAACCTTAATCAAACAAGCTGAACAATCAGGTTATCGTGCAATTGTGATTACGGTCGATGCTCCCCATGTGGGTATCCGAGATCGGGAACGTAAGTTATTCTTTCAGTTACCAGAAGAAATGCAACATCCACACACCCCTACCCATTTAAATTTTCCTGATGTATCGCCATCCGAAAGCCAACTATTTCAAGGCTTAATGCAAATTGCACCTAAGTGGGCGGATATTGTTTGGGTGATTGCAAATACACATTTACCTGTAATCTTAAAAGGAATATTACATCCTGCCGATGCTCAGAAAGCCCTCGATCATGGTGTATCTGGGATTATTGTTTCTAATCATGGTGGGCGCATTGTAGATACGACTATTCCACCCTTAATTGCATTACAAAAAATTCGCGCAATTGTTCCTCCTGATTACCCTGTATTATTAGATGGTGGAATTCGACGTGGTACAGATGTCTTTAAAGCAATTGCATTAGGTGCAAACGCCGTATTGATTGGACGTCCTTATATTTATGGTTTAGCAACAGCAGGCGCTTTAGGTGTTGCTCATGTCATCCGCATGTTAAAGGAAGAATTTGAAATTACGATGGCACTCATGGGAACCCCTACCATAAAGGACATTAATCAAGACTATATTTATCAGCCTTAAGCATATTAATGGGAAATATTTTCTTTAAATTTTATTTTTATGCAAAAAATAGGAAAATATTTCCCATCCATTCGAATTAAAATAAATTATAGACCACTGCAGTCGCTTGTATTTTCACCTAGACTGATTCAAATTAGGTGATTAAGATAACTGCAAAACCCAATACTTTTACTTTGAACGGTAGATGATGAAAACGAGTGATGATTTTAGCCATCCGTCTGATATAAAACTACTCACTGCTCTACTGATGCTGCGCCTCGCGCGCGTATAAATTTTTACCTAGATTTTAGGTACTCAATACATATTCTCTTTAAATTGATTCTTATAGACACCATATATATTCGTAGCACGTTGCATTTATTTTGAAGCAGCAACCATGCTACAACAAGGAGTTATCTCATGATGTTGGCTGACCCAAGCAAAAAATACCGCCGTATGTATCAACGAGTGGATTTACCAGATCGTCAATGGCCAAATAACGAAATTAACCAAGCACCGATTTGGATGAGCACAGATCTTCGTGATGGTAACCAAGCGATTTTTGAGCCAATGGATATGGATCAAAAATTAAAAATGTTCCACATGTTGGTTAAAATCGGCTTCAAACATATTGAAATTGGTTTCCCTTCAGCATCTCAAATTGACTTTGACTTTACTCGCAAGTTAATTGAAGAAGATTTGATTCCAGAAGATGTGTATATCGAAGTTTTGGTTCAAGCTCGAGATCATTTAATTGCGCGTACTTTTGAAGCGTTAGTTGATGCTAAACGTGCGATCGTGCATATCTACAATTCGAACTCACCAACATTCCGTCAAAAAGTGTTGAATGTAGATGCAAACGGCGCAAAACAACTTGCCATTAATGCAGCAAATAAAGTTAAAGAATATGCAGCGCAATACCCTGCAACAGACTGGATTTTCCAATACAGCCCAGAGTGTTTTTCTGCAACAGAATTGGAAGTTGCCAAAGATGTCTGTGATGCGGTCACGGAAATTTGGGAAGCGTCTCCAACCAATAAAGTGATCTTGAACTTGCCTGCAACGGTTGAAGTTTCAACACCCAATGTCTATGCCGATCAAATCGAATGGATGCACCGTAACTTGGCGCGTCGTGATGGCGTGATTATCTCAGTTCACTGTCACAATGACCGTGGTTGTGGTATCGCTGCTTCTGAATTGGCGATCATGGCGGGTGCTGATCGTGTTGAAGGTTGCGTGTTTGGTAATGGTGAACGTACAGGTAACGTCGATGTTGCTGCGATTGCCTTGAACATGTATACCCAAGGTGTTGCACCAAACTTAGACTTCTCTAATATCAATGAAATCATTGCAACTGTTGAAGAATGTACAGGTTTACCTGTGCACCCACGTCATCCATATGCAGGTGATTTAGTCTTTACCGCATTCTCTGGTTCACACCAAGATGCGATTAAAAAAGGCTTCGAATTCCAGAAAAACGAAGAGATCTGGGATATGCCGTACTTACCAATCGACCCTAAAGATTTAGGTCGTGATTATGATGCGGTGATTCGTGTCAACAGCCAATCTGGTAAAGGTGGTATTGCGTACTTATTGGAGTCGAATTACAACGTTGCCTTGCCACGCCGTGTTCAAATCGAATTCAGTCAGATCGTACAGCAGCATACTGATGAAAACGGTACAGAAATCAGTGCGCATGAAATCTGGACCTTATTCAAAAATACCTATGTTGATGTGAAAAATAGCCATTACCAAACCAAACATTATCAGTTATCCGATATCAATGGCACACAAATCATTGAATTAGATATTGAAATTGACGGTGAAGTACAACGTTTACGCGGTGAAGGTAACGGTCCAATTTCGGCGATGCTCGATGCGTTACAATTGCCAATTGATGTTGTAAATTATGAAGAACGTAGTATCAGTTCTGGTGCAAATGCTAAAGCACTTGCCTTGATTGAACTTCAAGTCAAAGGCACAGGTAAAAATGCTTTTGGTGCAGGGATTCATGACAACATTGTCACCTCATCGATTGAAGCGATTATTGCATGTACCAATCGTTTAATTGAACAAGGCGTACTTACAACTGAGCAAGTTGCTGCTGCGGCAGTTTAAGCAAATCTGAGTTGTAATATCAGAAAAAATGACTTTTGAAAGGATACCTGAATTGGTATCCTTTTATTATTGATCAAAGATTTATACAAGGCGAATCATTCCAGTGTCTTTTCCATCGGATTCAGTGGGTTTAGTCACACCACAAAAATTTCAATTTGAGCAACCATTAGAGCTTGAATGTGGGCGTATCCTGCCACGTTTTGATTTGATGGTTGAAACCTATGGAACACTTAATGCAGATAAATCCAATGCAATCTTAATTTGCCATGCATTATCTGGGCATCATCATGCTGCGGGTTATCATCATGCAGATGATAAAAAAGCAGGTTGGTGGGATAGCTGTATTGGTCCCGGCAAAGCGATTGATACCAATCATTTTTTTATTGTTTCTTTAAATAATATTGGTGGTTGTAATGGTTCAACAGGTCCAACATCGCCAAACCCTGAAAATGAAAATCGTCCTTATGGTCCAGATTTTCCATTAGTCACTGTTCGTGACTGGGTGAAGACCCAAGCCATGTTGTCTGATCGCCTCGGAATTGATGTTTGGTTTGCCGTGATTGGTGGTTCTTTAGGTGGCATGCAAGCACTACAATGGTCATTGGACTATGCTGATCGTTTAAAAAAATGTGTCATTATCGCCAGTGCACCAAAATTATCAGCTCAAAATATTGCCTTTAATGAAGTTGCTCGCCAATCAATTCTCTCTGATCCCGATTTCCATAATGGACGTTATCTGGAAAATGACAGCTATCCAAAACGTGGGTTAATTTTGGCACGTATGGTCGGTCATATTACGTATTTATCTGAAGAAGCCATGAAACAGAAATTTGGTCGTGATTTAAAATCTGGCAAATTTATGTACGGCTTTGATGTCGAATTCCAAGTGGAAAGCTATTTGCGTTACCAAGGCGAACAATTTAGCCGCAATTTCGATGCAAATACTTACTTGATTATGACCAAGGCCTTGGATTATTTTGATCCCTCCCGTGAATATGAACATTCATTAACAAAAGCAATGAGTCAACCAAAGTGCCAATTTTTGGTGGTTTCATTTACGACTGACTGGCGTTTTAGTCCAAGTCGTTCACAAGAATTAGTTGATGCTTTAATTGATAATCATAAGCCCGTCAGTTACTTAGATATTGATGCGGAACAAGGTCATGATTCGTTCTTGTTCCCGATCCCACTCTATGTGAAAACATTAAGAGCATTTTTAGGTGGAGAACAACAGTTGCAAGCTACACCGCAGGAGCAGCACTAATGCGAATAGATCAACGACTCGCTGAAAAATGGATCAGTCCGAACTCTAGCGTATTAGACTTAGGCTGTGGTGATGGTGAATTACTGGCTCATATGAGCAAACAGCACAATATTCGTGCTTATGGCTTAGAAATTGATCAAGAAAAGATTGCAATTGCCATCAGTCGAGGGTTAAATATTATCCAACAGGATTTAAACTTGGGTTTAAGCCGTTTTGCCGACCAGTCGTTTGACTCTGTGGTTATGGCACAAGCTTTGCAAGCTGTAGATGCGCCCGATGTATTACTTCGTGATATGGTGCGTGTTGGCAAACAGGCGATTATTACCTTTCCAAACTTTGCGTATTGGAAGACACGTTCTTTTCTTGCATTAAAAGGTAAAATGCCTGTTTCGGAAGCTTTACCCTATATGTGGTATAACACCCCGAATATTCATTTATGTACTTTCCGTGACTTTGAAGCTTTATGTGCTGAGAATCGGATTAAAATTATTAATCGACTTGCCGTTAATGGTGACCAACAAGGTAGTATGCTCAGTAAGCATATGCCGAACCTATTTGGTGAAGTCGCAATTTATCGAGTGAGCGCTCTATGAAAAAGACATTTATCAGCACATTTTTATTTGGTCTGATCAGTATACAAGCGCATGCTGACTATGTTGCTCAACCCCAATCGGTTGCAACACAGGCAGCACGATATTCAGTGATGAGTATCAGTGAATTACAAAGCGCAGCAAAATCTGGTCAAGCTGGGGCACAATTTTATCTAGCAACACGTTATCAGTACGGTAAAGACGTTGCTAAAGATGAGAAACAAGCTTTTTCTTTATTTAAAGCGGCAGCAGATCAAGGTTTATCTGCTGCACAGTTAAATGTAGGTCGTATGTATGCAGATGGCATCGGTACGAAGAAAGATGAAGCTTTAGCGCGTAAATATTTCGAAAAAGCGGCGAGTAATGGCGATAACCGTGCCAGCTTTAATCTGGCGATGATGGAAGAGCAAAAGAAAAACTATGTTGGTGCTTACCAATGGTATGAGCTTTCAACACGTGACGGTATGCTGGATACTAAAGTCATCAGTCTTTCTGAGGGTAAGAAAACAGCGTTGGCTGCAAACTTAACCCAAGATCAAATTCGTGCTGCACGTGATCGTGCTGATAAATGGATTCAAGCACAATAGTCTTGCTTAGATCTATTGAGTGATTTAAAAACCGACTTGTGTGAGTCGGTTTTTTATTATACTGATAACATTCATATTTAATTAAGTTTATTAAATGAGCGATATAGAAAAGGCGATATTCAAAGTAAAACTAGAATTGGAAATAATAACACCAGAAGAAATCCAAAGGTGGGCAATTGAGACATTAGAAAAAAATTCATCAAATGATTTAGCTTTAGATATCTGTTTCTTATCAACCTCAGACCAAGTTACAACCTATTTTAATCAATTATCCCGAAGTCTATTTAATACAGATTTAACAAAGGAATCAGTCAATAACCTCTTAAAAGATTATATTGAAAAACATCTAGAGTTAGTAAAAAGCCAAGAGCTTCTATTTCCTTTTCTTCAGAAGCTCTTGGCTTTATCTAAGACTATAGAGAATGAAGATTTATATGAATTATTAAACTATTATGATGATGAATTTTACTTCAGCTTTGAAGGATATTCACTTTCGGAACCAGATGAAGTTTTTAAAAGTTTCATCGAAGATTTAAAAAAATTGTATCAAAATTAGATAAAATAAAAGGAAGCGACTTTTTTAGATTTTAGAATGCAACCATTAGTTCTACACTATTCTATAGAAACACCCTAAAATCCTATTCAATCTAAGCTAGTCTAAAATGAATATGTCTACTCCACTCTGGCTCAACCAAGGCAGCCTTGTCCTCGCAAGCAATAACAAAGGTAAAGTTGTCGAATTTGAACATCTTTTTCAGCAACTCAATCTGCCTGTTGAAATCATTCCTCAAGGCAAACTAGATATTGAAGATGCCATCGAAGACGGTCTCAGCTTTGTTGAAAATGCCATTATCAAAGCACGTCATGCGTCTAAGCTTTCAGGTAAACCTGCGCTTGCAGATGACTCTGGACTGTGTGTCCCGATCTTAGGTGGTGCACCAGGAATTTATTCAGCGCGCTATGCAGGCGAGCATGGTAATGACGCGGCTAATAACCAAAAATTATTGGCTGATCTCGCACCTTTCCGTAAAGACGGCGAAGCAATTGAAGGTATGTTCGTGTGTGTATTGGCTTTAGTTACGCATGCAGAAGATCCGCTGCCACAAATCTTTCAAGGTATTTGGAAAGGTGAGATTTTAGAAGCAGCGCGCGGTGAGAATGGGTTTGGCTATGATCCATTGTTCTGGCTACCAGAACTCAATCTTTCAAGTGCTGAACTTAGCAAAGAAGAAAAAAGTAAAATCAGTCATCGTGGTCAAGCAATGCAGCTGTTTAAAGCAAGTTTGATTTAAAGATCATTTGCCCTAGCTAAAACCTAGGGCAAATTATTTAAATTTAGATTGAATAAAAATACTGAATAATGAGTAAAAACTCACTTCAACGAAACATTGATTACAAACCAAAAAGTAAAAAATTATCTATCAACATACTTAATCTCATAATTTTTTGTCGCAAAATTGCAATATAAGTGTCACATCTTTGTCATGCCAAACTGTTGAGATATAACCAAAGTTATATAGGAATAGAATGATGGCTGGTTTATCAATTTGGCACGTACTGATTTTTGCAATTGTGGTGATTTTACTGTTCGGTACATCAAAGCTTAAAAATTTAGGCAAAGATGTCGGTGGTGCAGTTAAAGATTTCAAAAAATCAATGAAAGATGACGAAGCGGCAGCATCTCTAAATGAACCCCGTACGATTGATGCACAAGTAAAAAATACTGAAAGCTCAATCAAAAGTTAAGCGAGCAACAATATGTTAGATGTTGGAATGTCCGAACTTTTGGTGTTCGGCATTATTGCTTTACTTGTGCTTGGACCAGATAAATTACCTCAAGCAGCTCGCTTTGTCGGCAAATGGTATGGCAAAGTTAAGCGCCTTGTCAGTAATGTGCAAAATGATATTGATCGTGAATTACGCCTATCTGAATTACGCGAGCAGATGCAGCAAGAAATGCAACGTATCAGCGAACTTGAACAAAAAATGCAAGCACAGATGACTGAATTAGAGCAGCAAAAAACTGCAATATTAGAAAAACAATCTGATACGGTTATATCCAATAATAAAAACTTGCAATTAAGTTATCACTACTTAATCAAACCACTTAGATCCATATATCAGCCAAAATTTGCAGTGTTATATATGGAGTCGCCTATTTGTATATCCAAAACACTTTTAGCTTCCTCAATTTCTGAATTAAAGGTGGCTATATGAGCTCATCAACTCCTCAACTTCCACAGTCAACGTTATTAGATACCGATGAAGATGTTAAGCTTGAAGAAATGCCTATTACTAAGCATTTGATGATTCTACGGCAGCATTTATTTAAAGTAGTGGGCATCTTATTAATTTTATTTTTCTGCTTATTGCCCTTTGCAAACCGCACTTACCAATTACTATCAGAGCCATTAAGAGCTCAACTTCCTGTTCATTCTTCTATGATTGCAACAGATGTTACTGCTACATTTATGGCACCATTCAAACTAAATTTCTTCGTTGCGCTCATGTTGGCTATGCCTTTCATTATTTACCAGATTTGGGCTTTTGCAAAACCAGCACTTTATGAAAAAGAAAAAGCTCTAGCGCTCCCCTTACTGATCAGCAGTATTGTTTTATTTTATGCAGGAATTGCCTTTGCATATTTTGTTGCATTACCTTCGATTTTACATTTTTTCATCAGTGTTTCACCTGAAACTGTAGCGCCAATGACAGATATCAATAGCTATCTAGCGTTTTGTTTAAAGCTATTTCTCGTATTCGGTTTAACCTTTGAGATTCCAGTGATTACATTACTTCTGATTCTGATTGGAGTCGTGAGTACACAAAGTCTGATTGAGAAACGAAGATTTATCATTGTTGGCTGTTTTTTCGTAGCAATGTTTGTTACACCGCCTGATGCTATTTCTATGATCATGTTAGCCGTTCCGATGTGGTTATTGTTTGAGATTGGATTATTTTTTGGCAAGATTATCGAAAAAAGAAAAACAACTTGATTACTTAGTTCTTATAACTACAAACAGGCTTCTCGCCTGTTTTTTTAATTTTATTACTTTAATTTTTAATTGATTTTTCACAAAGCTGTCACACAAGTGTCAAGGCTTCGTCACATTTAAACATTAAGTTTATTGGGGGAAAACTTTTAGAACAACTGTTATATTTTTTAGGAAAAATTCCATGACCGAGCTATCGCCATATCATGAAGATCAAGAGTTGGATAACAACACATCGGATAATATTCATTTCCGTGACATTTTAGAACAGCACATTAGCCGCCGTAGTCTCATCACTAAAACTGCGAGTGGTGCTGTTGCATTAACTTTAGCATCGACATTAACTGGCTGTAACGACGACGATAATAATTCGAGCAATAACGGTGGAACACCGCCAACACCTGTTGATCCAAATAAAAAACCAGAAAAATTAAACTTTTCTCCTGTTGCTAAAAATTTAAATGACATCGTAACAGTGCCTGAAGGTTATGAAGCAACTGTACTTTATGCTTTAGGGGATTCAATCAATCCTGCCTATGAAGAGTGGAAGGATGACAAAATACCTTCTGGTCCTAGCTTTCAATTCCGTTCTGGTGACTGTCATGATGGTATGCACTATTTCGGCATGAATTCAACAACACAACGTTTTGATGAAAGTGTTTCAGATCGTGGTTTATTAGTCATGAACCACGAATATATCAATCCAACATTCTTGCACCCTAAAGGTCCAACTAAAGTTGATGGTCGTCGACCTGAAGATGAAGTTATTCGTGAAGTAAATGCTCACGGTGTTTCGGTGATAGAAATCAAAAAAGATAAAACTTCGCAAAAAGTAGAAGTTGTTAAAAACTCTGTTTTTAACCGTCGTATTACAGGCTCTACAGGGATGGACTTGGCAGGTGCTGCTGCAGGTTCACCACTTCTTGCAACAATTTATTCTAAATCAGCTGACAAAACTCGTGGTACACATAATAACTGCGGTAATGGTTATACACCTTGGGGAACATACCTAACGACTGAAGAAAACTTTATTGGTTATTTTAAGCGTTCAGGAACTGATAAATACCAACGTACTGCAACAGAAGAAATTGCACTCAAACGCTATGGTTTAGGTTTATCTATTGATTATCAATATGAAAAAAATCCAGATGGAACACCTAAGAAGAATGAAAAAGGCGAAATTATTTATATTTTAGATGCTCAAAAAAATAAAATACCAAACTTAGATGAACAAGGGCGAATTAAATATCTAAATACAAATTCACGTTATGGTTGGGAAACTGCTGTTGGAAGTGTCGAGTCTCAAGACTTATATGATCGTTGGTCAGCTGATGTAAAAGCTACTACAGCAGCCGAAGATTACCGTAATGGTCCTAATACATTTGGTTGGATGGTAGAAATTGATCCGTTTGATGGTCGCCAAAATCCTGTAAAACGTACTTCATTAGGCCGTTTTGCTCATGAAGATAGTACTTGCCGTGCAATCGCTGGACAACCATTAGCATTCTATATGGGTGACGACTCTCGTGGAGAATATATCTACAAATTCGTTTCAGATGCAAAATGGGATACCAAAGATATCAACGGTGGCTATGCTGCTGGTGATAAATACATGAATGCAGGTAAACTTTATGTTGCCAAATTCAATAATGACGGTACAGGTCAATGGATCGAATTAGCTTTTGGTAAGAATGGTTTGAACCAAAGTAATTCAGTCTATCCATTTAGCTCACAAGCTGATGTTGTAACTTTTGCTCGTTTAGCTGCCGATGCTGTAGGCGCAACAAAAATGGATCGTCCAGAATGGTGTACGGTAAATCCAGAGAATGGTGAAGTCTACGTTACATTGACCAATAACTCGAACCGTGGTTCAAATTATCCAACAGATGCGGCGAACCCTCGCAGTTATGAAGACCTATATAACAATACAAAAACTCAAAAAGGAAATGTAAACGGTCACATTATTCGTTTCCGTGAAACTGCTGACTTAACTACTGCTGAAAGTTTTAAATGGGACATCTACTTATTTGGTGCAGAAGCATCTATGGCATCAAATATTAACCTCTCAGGTTTAACTGATAATAATGACTTATCAAGCCCAGACGGTATGTGGTTCGACCCTCGTGGTGTACTTTGGATTCAAACTGATGATGGCGCATATACAGATGTGACCAATTGTATGATGCTTGCAGCATTACCTGGTCAAATGGGTGATGGTACAAAAGCGACAACATCTAATGGCACAGAAACCATTGTTGGTAAAAAAGTAACTGATGAGACCTTACGCCGCTTCCTTACTGGACCAAAGGAATGTGAGATCACAGGTATTGCAATGACGCCAGATTACAAGGCTATTTTCATCAATGTGCAACACCCTGGTGAAGATTCGAAAGATTATGCGACACCAAATAGTAACTGGCCTGCGACACAAACGGACTCAAGTAATAAAACTGCTCGTCCACGTTCAGCAACTGTAGTCATTACACGTAAAGATGGTGGCGTAATTGCAGGATAAAACCTGAAATTATTCTAGTAAAAAAGTGTCTATCTTTGGATAGACACTTTTTTATTTCAACACATCTATATTTATTTCTATCATAAGCCCCTGCTGCTCACCTTGCTGTGTCTTTTCAATCCACTTCCACTCACTCTCGGTCATGGTTAAAAAGTTTGAACAGCGTGTTCCATAAATCGGACTTTGGATAAAAGTTGAAGATAATAATTCTTCCATTTCCACAGTTATTCCTGTATCTGGCAACAAATCTGGAATGATTTTCCGTTCATCCTCCAAAATATCCCAGACTGAATATTGCAAATCAGATTCCGTAATCGTTGATTGTTGCAACATTGGTAAAAATTCTTGAGTAAAGCGTTTACGTAAATGTTTGGTTTTCTCCCAATCTTCTGACATTAAACCGTTGGAAACAACATAAACACCATTCGCTAAGACTTGTGGTGCTTCACCGCGATTACTTATATAAACGGCTTGCTCTCGATCACCAACAAACAAATTAAAACCAGCGTAGTCCTGTTGTTGCTGTTCTAATTGTTGTGCAAAACGAAAGGGGGCTAAATCACTTTCTAAAAAAGACTGGATTAAATGCCCACGTGAAGTTGAATATTGGTTCTTATCTCGTCCATTGCGAAAATTAGTCACGATTGCCCAACGCCCAGACTCAGTGACCCCCATCCATGCCCCACCTGACTGTAAATCTTGCCCAGCAATTATCGAACTGTTATCCCATCGATGTAAAACAGCACTTGGTCGATGATAAAATTCATCACGATTTGAAATTAAACACAACGGCATATCATTAAGAACATGCCATGCAAAAGCGACAATACACATTGATCCTGTTTTCACTCATTTAGCGTCTGTTGACTTTCACATTGAATGTACAACATTTTTCACATCATTCCGCTACAATCTGCTCAAAACTTAATTTC